>ERZ859923.919-NODE-919-length-14055-cov-2.754786_pt1 | contig 14055 bp, 12 predicted proteins | sample MGYA00510116_ERZ859923 | MGnify/ENA primary metagenome ERZ859923 (study PRJEB30046, sample SAMN00715168) | human gut metagenome | study: EMG produced TPA metagenomics assembly of the A metagenome-wide association study of gut microbiota in type 2... | reverse complement strand
ATAAAACCTAAAAATCCAAATATCGAATTTGATATAAACATACTAAAAATTATTATTATAGGATGTATTTTATTAGTTTTGCCATAAATTGTAGGATTTATTATATAATTATCTATTATAGATAATATTAAAGTTATTATTAAAACTAATATTCCATATTTATAACTTAGTGCAAAAGAGGTTGATATAGCTATTATTTGTACTATTAATGCACCAAAACACGGAACTAAATTTGAAATTGCTGCCATTATTCCAATTAAAAGTGCATTAGGATATCCAATTATAAAATATACTATTGTATATTCAAAAAAAGTTATTAAAATAATATTGAAAAATCCTTTTATATAATTATTCATTTCCTTATCTAACAAAGATAAATATAAATATACTTTACTTGATACATTTTTTTTAATATATAATCTAATTTTATCCATATCTAATAAAAAATATATAGAACCTATAAAAACTATTATAATATTAGTTAATATATCTATAGAAGTATTTATATAAACTAAAATATTTGAAATATTACTTGTAAATAAATGCTTAAATAAATTATATAACTTATCTTTTATGAATTCTAAATTGATATTATATTTATTAGAAATATTTTCAATAAAAACTATTAAATAATCTATTAAATTTAAACTTTCATGTGATAGAATTGGTATTACTTTAATAATAAATAAAGCAATAATCAATAAAAAAACTATTATAAATATAAATAAACATACGATCTTAGGTATTTTTTTATTCATTTTAAAAAATACTGGATATATGAAATAAGCTACCATAAAACTTATAAATATTGGCATTAATTTATCAATTAAAAAAAGCCATAAAGAACTAGATTTTATAATTAAATATAAAATAAAGCTAATTAAGGCTACATTAATAATTTTATAATTTTTATATTCCATAACTAATCACTATCCAATATAATAGTAATAGGTCCATCATTTTCTATTGAAACTAGCATATTGCTTTTAAAAATACCAGTTTCTAAAGTAACATATTGTTTTAGTTTTTCATTAAATATATCATATAATTTTTTAGCATCAACACTATTCATAGCATTGATATAACTAGGTCTATTTCCCTTTTTAGTTTCTGCATATAAAGTAAATTGTGAAATACTTAAAATTGAACCTGATACATCAATTACTGATTTATTCATTATATGATTAGAATCATCAAATATTCTTAAGTTAACTATCTTTTTTACCATATAATCAATATCTTTTACAGTATCATTTTTATTAAAACCGACTAATAATACCAATCCATTTTTAATACTTCCAGAAATTTTCCCATCTACAGTTACCTTAGAATTTAAACTTCTTTGTACTACAACTCTCACTTATAAAATCTCTCTTTCTATAGAATTTATTAAAGATAAGCTATGTAAGTCATTTATATATTTATTTAATTTTTCATTATCTTCTACTATTACAGTTATCTCATATAATACTTCATCAGTAGATGATATTGTTCTAATACTTTCAATTGTTATATCAGTATTAGATGTTTTAGCAATAATATCCATTAACATATTTTTAGAATTGTTACATCTAATAAGTAGACTTGTTGGATATTTTTTACTTACACAACTATTCCATTTAACGTCGATAATTCTTTCATCTTTATCACTAACATTAGGACAAACTGTTCTATGTACTGTAATACCATTACCTTTAGTAATATATCCTATAATATCATCATTTTTAACAGGTTTACAACAAGATGCTATGTTAACTTTAATATCCTCTATTCCAGAAACTACAATATCATTTTTAACGTTAGGTAAATTTACTACTTTATTTTCAGTTTTCTTTAAAATTAAATCCTCTTTTGATAATGATTCATTATAAATTATATTTATTACTTGATTTGGTGTATATTTTAAACTTCCTAAATCTATATATAATTCATTTATATCAGCACATTTTAATTCTTTTATTATTTTATTTATATTTTCATTTGAATAAAATTCACTTAAACTAATTTTTTTCTTTCTTAATTCAGCTTTTAAGTTATCCTCACCTTTTTTAGCATAATCTTCTTTTATAGCTTTATTAAAGAAACTTTTAATTTTATTTTTTGCTTGATTAGTTTTAGCTATATTTATCCATTCATAAGATGGAGTTGAGGTTTTATTTGTATTTATTTTAACTATATCATTATCTTTAAGTTCATAATCAAGTGGCACAATAGCATTATTTACAATAGCACCCACCATTTTATCTCCTACCTCAGTATGAACACGGTAAGCAAAATCAATAGGAGTAGAACCTTTAGGTAGTTCTATAACATCCCCATTAGGAGTAAATACATAAACACAATCATTTAAAACATCTTCTTTAACGGAATTAATATATTCAGTATCATTAGTAGTATTATTTAAATCCATTAAAACTCTAAAGAATTGTAGTTTTTGTTCCATATTACTTTGCATATTATTTTTTCCTTCTTTATAAGACCAATGCGAAGCAATACCATTTTCAGCTACTTTATCCATCTCATAAGTTCTAATTTGAATTTCAAAAATCATACCATTTATACCAAAAACTGTAGTATGTAAAGATTGATACATATTAGTTTTAGGCATTGCTATATAATCTTTAAATCTTTTAGGCATAGGTTTATAAATCGAGTGAATTAATCCTAATGCTTGATAACACTCAGCTTCTGTATCTACAAATACTCTTAGAGCTAAAAAATCATATATTTCATTAAATGATTTACCTTTATCTAATTTTTTATAAATACTATAAATACTTTTACTTCTTCCTTTAATCTCATGTTTAATTCCATGATCATTTAATATTTTAGATACACTCTCCATCATTTCTTTTACATATGAATCACGTTCCACTTTAGAAGCATTGACTTTTTCTACTATTTGAAAATATACATCAGGTTTTAAATAACGAAGTGATAAATCCTCTAATTCACTTTTAATACTATTGATACCTAATCTATGAGCAATTGGAGTTAATATATCAAGTGTTTCTTTAGCATTATATTTCTGTCTTCTTTCTGATAATGCATAAAGCGTTCTCATATTATGAAGTCTATCAGCTAGTTTTAATATTATAACTCTTACATCATGAGTCATTCCAACCAATATTTTTCTTTGTGTTGCAATTTCTGCCTCAGCACTTCCAGATAAATCTAGTTTATTTATTTTTGTTATTCCGTCTACCAATTTAGCTATTTCTTTATTGAATTTTTCTTCTAATTCTTCTTTAGTTACATCACAGTCTTCTATAGTATCATGTAAAAGAGCAGCACAGATTATAGAAACATCACCATGAATATTAGATAAGATATATGCAACATTTAAAGGGTGTATTATATAATCCTCACCACTTCTTCTTTTTTGTCCAAAATGAGCACTACTTGCATAATTATAAACCTTAGTAACTAGTTCTATTTCATCACTATTTAAATAACTAATATTAGATAATAATTCATTAAAACTTGAAATTGATTCTTTCCTCATAAAATCACTCCTTAAAATATAAAGTTCTATCCATTAAATTTAATTTTTGTTTTAAATATGTATCTATCGCACTATTATTAGTATTTAAAACATCATCTACCATCATTGATATAGAAAGTCCAACTGTTTTTTTCCATTTAATCTCTTTAAAATAATTCCAAATATCTTCTATTTTTATATAATCGTATCCATTTCTTTTCATTTCTCTTTGCTTAGTCAATAAAGCAGGTTTTATACGATTATATAACTCCTCTAAACTATTAAACTCAACTTCCATATAAATCTCCTTAAATATTTTTTTTCTACATACATAATATTATATAGGAAATAAACAATTTTTTAAAGGTGAAATATGAAAAAAAATAAATTTGTATTATCAACTATTATTTTAATTATAGGTGGTTTTGTAACAAAAATTCTTGGAATGTTAATTAAAATTGTAATGACTAGAACTGTTGGAACTACTGGTATTGGTTTATATATGTTAATAAATCCAACATTTATACTACTTATATCACTATCTACTTTAGGTCTTTCTACTGCAATATCAAAACTAGTAGCAGAAAACAATAGAAATAATAAAAAATTAGTATTTTCTGCTATATTTATAACAATAATAGTAAATATTTTATTAATGTTTATAGTTTTTCTATTCGCAGGTGATATAACTAATCTACTTAAAGATGATAGAGTATATTACCCAATATTATCAATAGCTTTAGTATTACCTTTTATATCAATATCAAGCATATTAAGAGGATACTTTTTTGGAAAGGAAAAAGTACTTCCACACGTTATATCTAACATATTTGAAGATATAACAAGACTAATATCAATAGTTTTATTTATACCATTCTTTATAAAAAAAGGTATAACATATGCCGTTAGTTTTTTAGTTTTATCAAATATAATTAGTGAATTATCTTCTATAATAATTTTATTTTTATTTCTACCTAAAAACTTTAAATTAACTAAAAATGATATAAAACCAAGTACTACTAACATAAAAGATTTATTAAGTATTTCTCTTCCTTCTACTGGATCTAGATTAATAGGAAGTATAGGATTATTTTTTGAACCAATTATATTAACTTATTTTTTAACTAAAAATGGATTTACAAATGATTATATAGTCTCATCATATGGAACCTTAAATGGTATAGTTATGCCACTAATACTTTTACCTTCATTTTTTACAGGTGCAATATCACAAGCTCTATTACCTGTAATAAGTAGATTTTATTCATCTAATAAATTAATTGAAGTTAGAAAAAAAATAAAACAAGCTATATTTTATTCTTTACTAATAGGTATTCCAGTAACAATTTTATTTATAACAATTCCAGAAGTACCTTTAAAAATAATTTATAATACTACTGAAGGAATATCTTATATAAGATTTTTATCAGTTATATGCCTACTTCATTATATCCAGTCTCCACTAACAGCTACACTACAAGGAATGGGAAAAGCTTCCATTGCAATGAATGGTACATTGGTTGGAATGATTATTAGAACAATTAGTTTAATTATATTTTGTAATCTAAATTTAGGAATATGGAGTTTAATATTTGCAAGTAGTATAAATATATTTTATGTAACTATACATCATATAATATATACAATAAAATTAACAAAATAAAAAAGTATCAAATTGATACTTATTCTAAAATTGCCTTAATTCTTCTTACTCCAGCACTACTAGCTTCTTCTTTTACTATTTTAAAATGACCTAATTCATTAGTATTATTAACATGTGGTCCACCACATAATTCTTTAGAAACATTACCTATAGAATATACAGTTACAATATCAGGATATTTCTCAATAAACATACATTCAGCACCTGATTTTATAGCATCTTCTTTTTTCATTTCTTCTTTTATTACATCCAAACCTTCGTTAATCCATTCATTTACTAAGTTTTCTACTTTTTCTTTTTCTAAATCAGTTAATTTATGATCACAAGAAAAATCAAAACGCATTCTTTCACTAGTTATATTACTACCTTTTTGGTGAACGTCACACCCTACTACTACTTTTAATGCAGCATTAAGCAAGTGAGTTGCTGTATGATATTTTGTTTCTATTTCACCATTTCCAGCTAAACCACCTTTAAATTTTCCTTTTGAAGCTGTTCTAGATAATTCTTGATGTTCCTTAAATTTTTCTTCAAAGCCTTTAACATCTACATTTAGATTTAATTCATGAGCTAATTCTACAGTTAACTCGATTGGAAAACCATATGTATCAAATAGGTGAAAAGCAGTTAAGCCATCTATATCACTTTTAGTACTAGCAACTTTGTTAAATTCTTTTAAACCTTTTTCTAAAGTTCTATTAAATTTAATTTTTTCATTTTTAAGTACTTCTAATACTACATCTTTATTATCCACTAATTCTTTATAATATTTACTATAAAGATTAAGTACTGAAAGTGCTATTTCACTTTCCCAATTTGAATTAATATCTATATCTAAATTTTTAGCGTGTCTTATAGCACGTCTTATTAATCTTCTTAAAATATAACCCTGATCAGTATTAGATGGTTTAATACCAGCTGGATCTGCAGATATAAATACTGCCGTTCTTATATGGTCAGCTATAATTCTAAATTGTTTTTCATTACCTCCGTAGGTTTTATTAGATACTTTTTCAATTGTAGAAATTATATCTTTCCAAATTGAAGTTTTATAATTATCATCAACACCCTCAAGTACTGCAACAACTCTTTCTAACCCCATACCTGTATCAACATTTTTTTTAGGAAGTTCTGTAATAATACCATCACTAGATTTATTGTATTGCATAAATACATTATTCCAAATTTCAACCCATCTATCATCATTAGGATCAAAAACTTCTGGTATTTCATCATTACTTCTAAAATAAAATATTTCAGTATCACTTCCACAAGGACCAGATTCACCTGCTATCCAAAAGTTATCAGCATCACCTAAATAAGCTATTCTTTCTTCTTTAATACCTAATTTTTTCCATGTATTAGCAGATACTTCATCACGAGGAATATCATTATCCCCACAAAAAACAGTAACAGCCAATCTCTCAAGTGGAATATTTAATACTTTAGTTAAAAATTCAAAACTATAACTAATACTTTCTTCTTTAAAGTAATCACCTAAACTCCAGTTACCTAACATTTCAAAAAATGTATGGTGAGTTTTATCTCCTACTTCTTCTAAATCATTAGTTCTAATACATTTTTGATAATCAACTAATCTAGTTCCATAAGGATGAGGATTTCCCATTAAATATGGTATTAATGGTTGCATTCCTGCTGTATTAAACAAAACTGATGGATCATTTTCAGGAACTACTGGAGCACTTGGAATCCATTTATGTCCTTTGCTTACAAAAAAATCAATGTATAAATCTTTTAAGTTCATTTTTTCACTTCCCTAATTCATTTAAAATTCTATTTAGACTATTTAAATATTCATCCATAGTACCATTATTTAAAATATAATAATCACTGAAAGCAATAGGTCCAGCTTTAGAAATATTTTCAATTTCAGATATATCCCTATTAATAGCTTCATTAATACTTAATGGTCTATATTCTCTTTTAGAAATTCTATCATATCTTAAATCTTTATCACATACTACAGAAATAACTTTTATATTGGAAAATTCTTCTTTTAATATTTTAAGTTCTTCCCATGAATAAAGTCCATCTAAAACAACATTACCTATTTTATATTCTTTTTCTATTTTTGGCAATAATATTTTAGCAAATGCACCCATTCCATACAAACTTCTTAGTTTTTCACGCATCATTTTTTCATTTTCTGGTGTAACAGGTAGGTTTTCTTCTTTTAGTTTATCCATAGTTACACCACCAAAATAAATTTTGTTATAACCATGATTTGTAAAAAATTCTGTAGCAACGCTTTTACCACTTCCACACATACCAACTATTGCAATTATATTATTCATAAATTCTCCTTAATATATCTCTAAGTTTATCTTCTACATTTATGTCGTTTTCTATTACATAATCAAAATCATTATAATTATCTAAAGAAGTTTCAGTTATATGATTTTTAAGATTTTCATCTAAAGGCTTTTTACTACCCATAATTCTTATAGATAATACATCATAATTTTTTTTAATAACTTCTATTTCACTTGCAAACCTTGCATCATCTATAACTATTAAATCATAAAAATATGAATAAGCATAAATATCTTCTAACATTCTATTTATAAAAATATTTTTATCATAGTTTCTTAAAACATCACCAAATTGTTGCAAAAAAAGTCTTGGTTTTGTTAAAGTGCTTCCAGACCAATCAGTTACATTTAAAGCAATATTTTTTATATATGAAGAATATGATAAAACAATACAATCATGATACTTTTTAATAATATTAGATATAGTTGTTTTACCACTTCCACTATGCCCTGATAATATTATTATCTTAACATCTTTTTTCTTAAATTCCATAATATTAACCCTTACGTGTAAAATTTAAAAAACCATATTTTAAATCAAAATAATTAATTAATTCTTTTATAGCACCTAATATAGGAGTAGATAAAACCATTCCCCATATTCCAAAGAAATGACCGAAAACAAGTAATCCAAGTATTATTACAATAGGACTTAATTTTGTTGTTTTACTCATTATTATTGGTTGTAATAAATTACCTTCCAAACATTGTACAATAGCTATAAATATTAATACTACAATACCAGTAGTTGTATTTTGTGTAAGTCCAACTATAACAGCTGGAGCACCTCCAATATAAGGTCCTACATAAGGTATTACATTAGTTATACCACAAAATAAAGCAAATAATAAAGGAGCTTTTAATCCTATTATAGAAAATCCTATAGCATTAACTATAAATATTAAAGAACAATCAAGTAATGCACCATTAACAAATCTTTTTAAAGGTCTATTTAATGCTGTAAATAAATTTTTAGCTTCAGTTCTATATTTTACAGGAAATAACATATATATATTTTTAACTGTTTCGTCCATATTAAGGAGAATAAAAAATCCTATTACTAATCCAACGGCTAAAACACCAATAAATGAAAATAAATTTTTTACAATATTTACTAATATAGCTGGAAGACTACTTGTTAAGCTAGTTGTATATACTTCTAACTTTTTAAATACTTCATTTTTCATACTCATTACATCAAAACCATCAATATTTTTAAAATTATTGAAAAAATCATTTATTAGATTTTTTGTAGTTTCAAACATAGAAGGTAAAGTTAATGTAACAAAATCATTTATTTGATCATATAAAACTGGTATTAAAGATCCAAGTATTAATATAATTAGTAAAAACATTACAACATAACATATTAAACTTCCAAATATTCTTTTTAATCCCTTTTTATTTAAATAAGTTACAATAGGATCTAATAACCAAGCAATTATAAGTCCTATAAATAAAGGCGATATTATTTTAAGTACACTAAATAAAAACGATAACACTTTTATTTCTTTTAATACTATTATTCCAGCATAAATACCTGCTACTATTAAAAACATAATAAGTATTTTAACAACCAAATTAGATAAATTAATAAGTTCATTTAATTTTCTTATATTAATAACTTTATTTTTCTCAGTATTTTTTTCCATAATTAAACACTCATTAATTCTTTTTCTTTTACGCTGAATTTTTCATCTACTACTTTATTATATTTATTTATTAATTCTTGAACTTCATCTTGAGCATATTTATTATCATCTTCAGTTATTTCTAATTTTTTTAAAGAATTATTAGCATCTTGTCTTATATTTCTAAGTTGTACTTTAGCCTCTTCTGCTATTTTTTTAGCATCCTTAACATATTCACGTCTAGTTTCTTCTGTTAAGGCTGGAATATTTAATATTATAACTTCTCCATTATTATTTGGTGTAAGACCAATATTAGCTTCATATATTCCCTTTTCAATAGCTTGTAATATACTTTTATCAAATGGTTTAATCATTAATTGTCTTGCTTCTGGAATTGATATATTAGCTAATTGTTTTAGTGGTGTTGGCGTGCCATAATAAATTATCATAACACCATCTAACATACTTGGATTAGCTCTTCCTGCTCTTATATTTAATAATCTTTTTTCTAATGTTTCTATTGCACCTTGCATTTCTAATTCTGTATTTTCTATTAATTCATTCATAATATTCCTCTTTCCTACGAAAATAGTATTTTACTAATTCCTATATATAGTTTACTAATAATTTAAAAAAATATCAAGTTTTAGCCTGATATTTTTTATTAATTTTAAATATAAATTATCCATTAACACTAGAAATGTAAGTTGCCCTTAAGACTAAATCTTCTTTCACTTTAAAAAGCACTGGTAATCCTTCTTTAATTTTAGTATCATCTATTATATCAAAAGAAGAAAACAAATATAAATTCCCATTAATATCAATTATATAACCATGATTTTTATCTATCATTTTATATATCTTTCCCATTTTACTCATCTAGCCTTACCTTCTTTCAATATAGATGGTAACTTACTATAAGCCTCATAATACTCCGCTTTAGCTCTTTCATCGTATGGCAATACATTTCCTATTACACTTTTATCTTTCAAAATAGCAATAAACCAATCTTTATTTCCTATAAAATAAGTAAACATAGATGCATCTATATTTTTATAATTTCTTTTTTGCTTATTTTTTTCTTTTAAGCTTAGATTAGAATAATCAATAGAAGTATACATTATTGAGTTTATAATAAGTGAAATTCTTTCTAGGTCATATTCACTTTCCGTATTAAACTCATAAATTGCATCACGTTTTTGATAAAATTTATCTTTAGATAAATAATATTTATTGTCATCATAAGTAGTTGATTTAAATAAAATATAATGAGATATTTTAGATTTATTATAATCACTATAAATATCTGTATTTAATGGAACAAAAGTATTTAAATTATACTTATCAAATTTATATCTTTCAAAAAAATCTTCAAAGTGTAGATTTGATAAAGTCGCTACTTCTATATTTTCAAAATGTTCTCTATTAGGTTTATAACTTTCTTTTATAATATCACGAAAACAATTTTCTAATGCCTCTATAGCTGACAATTTTAAATCATCTGGTACAACAGGATCAATACCATTACACATTATAGTATTACCTACTCTAATGGTTGGACATATATACTTATTTCCATATATATCTTTAAGATATATTACTACAGCATTAGTATCTGTTAGACAGTATCTAAAAAACTCTTCACCATATCCACCTATTCTAAAACAATTTTTACCATCTAATCCAGCAGCAAGTAAACATTCACTGTCATAATGTGCTACCTCATAATCAAAATCTTCTGTTTTACCTGATACAGTTGGAATTGAAGAATAAACTTTTTCTTTTCTTTTTACATGCAACTCACATATTTCTTTTGCAACATCAACATCATAGTTTGTCTTATATTCAGTTGAATTAACTATTCTAGATATTGTAGATAAATATATATCTTGTTCATTTGGACGCAAGTCATAAAATTTAACCTTTAAAACATCTATTAAATCAAGAACAGAGTTCATTTTTAATTTTCCTTTTTTTACTATTTCTTCTATAACTTTAAAGTCATTTATCAAATAGCCTAAACTTTCATTAAGTCCAAGTGCCATTTTATTTATTATAAGTCTAAGTAAGCAATCATTGTTTACTTTCATATTACCAAGTAATAATTCCTGAATTTTTAATATTGTTTTAGTATCATATTCTTTTATAAATTTATTTATATCAACATTCTTAAATATTTCATCTATATCACGAGCTGTAAGATTTCCATTAAAAATTTCTTTTAAATGTATATGAATCATATTTTCGTTTTTATAACGCGTTTCTCTTATATTTATACATTCAGAAATTTTATTTTTAATTTTAATGTTTTTTTCTTCATCAGTTATAAATTCATTATATATATCCTGAAATTGTAATTTTAATTTTTGTATATCACTAGTACTTGGATTATATAGTAAATTTTTAAATATTTCTAAATCATTATTATATAATGATTTTATAATTTCATCTACCATTCCATAATAATAAAATTTTTGTTGGTTTTTAGCTCTAAATTCTCTTCTTTCATCCTTAAATTCAAAATCATTTACCCTAATATATGCAGAATCAGTCATATGAGTAAACTTATCTTCTATTATTTTTTTTGAATTATCATAACCAAATATATAATAAAGTTTAATAGAAGCAGTTAATAAAACCTCATCAGTAGAATTTTGTTTATTTTTTAAATCTTCAATTAGCTTTGTTACATATTTATCCTTACAATTAATTATTTCTATAAGAGGTAAAACAGTACCATTTGAAAGAGTTATTTCATTTAGTGCTTCATCAACCTTAACATTAACACCAAATTTAGAATATAATATAAATTCTTTATAATTATCTATTTTTAATAACATAAATAAATTTAGTTTGTTTTCCTTTAATTTTGAATAAAACAAATTAAATATATCATCAAATTTTTCAAAATCATATTTTGATTTTAATAGATCATAAATATCATTTCTAGTTGCACCACTAAATATAGAATTCATTATATTATTTAAATCATAACTAGTTATTTCACTTAATTCATCAGGTTTTAATGTTTTAAAAAAATTCAAAAATAAACTAGGATACTTACTAGAATACTCACTTTCTAAAATAAGTTTTAAAATATCTTTTTTACTATCTTTTAATACATGAAGAAATGTTCTTTTTTTAGTCTTTGATGGAATATTCATTATCTTATCATATATTTCATAATTAGAAATTAACGCTTTAACATCACTAATTTCTAAATTTAAAAGTAAAAAATTAAATTTATCAATAGATAAATCCTTTAAATTAGGATCATTAACTATTGATGTTTTATCTTCTAATGATTTAAAATAAGTAATAAATTCACTAAGCGTTAAATCATAAAAGCTTTTTTGCATATTTAACACACCTCGTTATACTCATAGATATACTGATTATATTCATCTGAATAAGTAATATAAACACAACCATTCATAGTTTTAGAACTATCTCTAGGATCTTTTAATTTACCATTTTTAGTATTTTGTATATAATTACCATTTATTAAATTAGATAAACTTAACTTATAAATACTATTATCAACAGGAAGTAAATTAGTGTTATCTATAGCCCATTTATGAGAAGCTTCAATTATTAATTCAACTTGTGATTCATAAGCCTTTTCTTGTGAATTACTAATAGATTTATTTATTATTGGAATAACTATTAAACCTATTATAGAAAGTAATGCAATAACAGAAATTACTTCAACTAATGTATATCCCTTTTTCATATCATCACCAAATTTAATATAACATAAATTAACATTTTTTTCAATAAAAAATAAAGTGAACAAAAAGTAAATTTTGCACACTTTATTATATTATAAAATTTATCTTAAAACTGCACGAGCTGAGTAGTTACTGCCCCCACTACCATAGATGTTGTCAAACGAAAGAACACCGGCACCATTCCTATAGCTATAGTAACCACCACGTATGAACCATGGACTAAGAGAGTAAACGAAGATTGCATAATCAGAATTCCAACCTTTTACCTCTCCTGTTGCATCTCCTAAATGATATCTTGTTAAATCACTATTACTTGTTCCGTATTTATATATATCATAATACTTACTTTCTGGAAATGCTACACCTGCTGTAGTTGTGTTATCATCTAGATTTTTTCCAGTAAATCCTGAATTATATTGTGTTCTAGTTCCACTTGATGGTGTATTACTATTTAAACTATCTTCCATTACTCCCATTACATGTTCAAATGAACACCCGCTCATATCATAGATTCCACTTATATTTCCGGTTGTTGATGCTAAGTATCCAATAGATGTATTATATGTATTCTGACATCCACTATAAGAATCGCCATTTTCTTTTGTTGATGCACATCCTGTTATATATTTAGATGAATTATTTATTCTTACTTCATTTAACCCTTGACCATATATTGAAGTAGTAAGATATGCTACTGCTCCCCACTCACTATTTTTTAACATAGCAGAATTTGATGATAATTTTTGTGTTGTTAAAAATAATGTACTTACATTTGTGTTTCTTAAACTTGCTATATTTGGTTTTATTGTTGGATTTGTTGTATCACCTGTTAGTTCAAACTTTCCTACCCAGATTCCATTTAATTCATCATCACCAAATGTAAATGCTGGGTGTGTTAACCACTCACCTTTTGTTGTACTTGTTGATTTTGTAGTATTTTTATTTTCAAATTCTATATTTATCAGTTGCTTACTTGTTGCAGTACTTCCATCATAAAATATTTGGTATTTATATCTTGGTATCCATACATAATATGCTTTTATGGCATCTTCAATTATTATATCGCCTTCTTTATATGTATCATTACCATTTAATAATACTGCATTTGCCCATTCTTTATTTGTATAATTATACCATTCATCATATAAACTAGCTTTTTTTACAGTTCCATCTGTATTAATTGTTACTGCTACTAAATTATCTTTTAGTTCTG
>ERZ859923.918-NODE-918-length-14089-cov-1.872951_pt1 | contig 14089 bp, 14 predicted proteins | sample MGYA00510116_ERZ859923 | MGnify/ENA primary metagenome ERZ859923 (study PRJEB30046, sample SAMN00715168) | human gut metagenome | study: EMG produced TPA metagenomics assembly of the A metagenome-wide association study of gut microbiota in type 2... | reverse complement strand
CATTTTTCCCGACACTATTACTGTTTACGACTATATTCAGGATTTCACTTAATGTCTCATCTACCAGGCTTATTTTATCAACCGGAAACCCGGGTGTGGTTGTAAATGTGTTTGGTCAATTCGTCGGTGGAGGTAATTTAGTCATCGGTGCAATCGTTTTTATAGTGCTCATTATCATCCAGTTTGTTGTTATCAACAAGGGATCTGAGCGTGTTGCTGAGGTAACTGCACGATTCACGCTCGATGCTATGCCCGGCAAACAGATGGCTATTGATGCCGACTTAAACACAGGAGCCATCACTGACAAGGAAGCCAAGGCTCGCCGTGATAAAATCCAGAAGGAGTCAAGCTTCTACGGAGCTATGGATGGTGCTACAAAGTATGTGAAGGGAGATGCAGCAGCCGGTATTATTATTACACTTATCAACCTGGTTGGAGGCACCATAATGGGTGTTATGTTCCAGGGGCTTGATGCAAATGAGGCTATACAGAAGTTTGGCCTGCTCACAATCGGAGACGGACTTGTTTCACAGATACCGTCTTTACTTATATCTCTTTCGACCGGTATTCTTGTCACAAAAGGCTCCAATGAGAATGATTTTTCAGGAGAGCTTTTAGGCCAGCTCTTTGGCACAGCCAAGGTGCTTTATATTGTATCAATTGTACTTGTGGTTTTAGGTATACTCACACCTCTTCGCAATGAGTGGTGGCTCTTTATTGGGCTTGCGGTGGCTTTTTTTGTAACAGGTAAAAATCTGGATAAAAAAGCCGGTATTGAGAGCATAGAGGATGAGACCGCACAGGCTGAAAGCGATGCCGAGGAAATACGAAAACCCGAAAATGTCGTTTCACTGCTGCAGGTTGACCCTATTGAGCTTGAGTTTGGCTATGGTATCATTCCTCTTGCAGATGTAAATCAGGGAGGGGATCTGCTTGACCGAGTTGTAATGATAAGGCGACAGATTGCTTTAGAGCTTGGAACTGTCGTACCTATCATACGATTAAGGGATAATATACAGCTTAATCCTAATCAGTATATCATCAAGATAAAGGGCATACAGGTAACAGAAGGTGAGATACTTTTTGATCACTACATGGCTATGAATCCGGGCTATGTGGAGGAGGAGATAACAGGTATTCCTACATTTGAGCCTTCATTCCATCTGCCGGCTATCTGGATAACTGAAGGACAGAGAGAACGCGCCGAGTCACTGGGCTACACGGTAGTTGACCCACCTTCAATCATTGCAACCCACCTCACAGAGGTTGTACGTTCACATATTGCTGAGCTTCTCACAAGACAGGATACACAGAATCTTATCAACAATCTTAAGGAGAACAACCCGACTCTTGTCGAAGAACTTGTACCGAAGCTTATGGGTGTCGGAGATATTCAGAAGGTGCTTCAGAACCTTCTTGAGGAGGGCATTTCCATTAGAGACCTGTTGACTATATTTGAAACCTTAGCAGACCATGCTGCGACAACACATGATCCGGATATACTTACTGAGTATGCGAGACAGAGCCTTAAGAGGGCTATTTCTAACAAGTATTTCTCAGGTAACGACACCTCAAGTGTGGTTACACTTGACCCTGCTGTTGAGCAGGAGATAATGGGTGCAGTCAAGCAGACGGAGCAGGGAGCATATCTTACATTGGCGCCTGACAGAATCCGGAAGATTGTGGATTCTGTAAAGCAGGAGGTTGAAAAGCTTGAGAATATGGGTAAAATGCCTATAATTATCACATCACCAATTGTCAGAATATATTTCAAGAAAATGATTAACGATTATGTGAAAGATTTGACGGTTGTATCTTACAATGAAATAGAGTCAAATGTTGAATTACAATCAGTGGGGATGGTGACAGCATAAATGATAGTAAAGAAATATACTGCAGCAACTGAGACAGATGCTGTGCTTAAGGCAAGGGAAGAACTTGGCTCAGGTGCGGTGGTTCTGAATGTTAAGACCGTTAAGCAAAGAGGGATTGCACGACTGTTTAAAAAGGATTTTGTTGAGATAACGGCAGCACTCGATGAGAAAGAAAGCCAGACTGCAGCACCTCAGGCACCTGTACAGGAGGCAAGGTCATTTATCATGGGTACTAACGAGAGACGTGATTATTCGGTATCCGGTCCGTTCACAGAGGCATCAATAGAAAAGAAGCTTGATACCCTGCAGAATCTCCTGGCCGACCAGATAAAGAAAAATGAGGATGACAGGATAAGAGCCGAAAAGACTGCTGAAGATACCAAGGAAAGCGGTACAGCCGCGGAAAATAAAGAAAATGGCAATATCAAGTACCTTAGGATGATATATAATAAGCTTATTGAGTCCGAGGTCGATGAAAAGGTTGCTAATATGATTATAGAAGACATTGATACATCACTGAAAAAAGAGTCCAATATTGACAATATAATTTCAGCAATATATCAGAAGATAATACTAAAACTTGGTGAACCGGAGGCTGTCAATACGGATAATGGCAGGACTGCTGTTTTCTTCCTTGGACCGACAGGTGTAGGAAAGACAACAACCATTGCCAAGCTTGCCTCTGAATTCAAGCTTAATAAGGGATTGAAGGTGGCTCTGATAACTGCCGATACATATAGGATTGCGGCGGTGGAGCAGCTTAATACTTATGCGGGAATACTTGATGTTCCTGTTTCGGTAATCTTTACACCGGAAGAGCTTGTTGAGGCATTAAACAAGTACAGTGATTATGATTTAATCCTGATAGATACGGCAGGGCGTTCACACAGAAACACGGAACAGGGAGGAGAGCTTGAACAGCTGCTTGAAGTCACCGAGAAGGCGGAACTCGATATAAATATCGAAAAGTATCTTGTAATGAGTGCTACCACCAAGTATAGGGATCTTTTAAATATAACAGATGCATATAAGGATATTAAAGATTTTAGGTTACTGTTTACAAAGCTTGATGAGACTAATGCATACGGAAATATACTCAATATAAGAATACATACGGGAGAGCCCCTTTCGTATATAACAAGTGGACAGGCTGTTCCTGAAGATATTTCGGTTGTCGATGTGCAGGATCTGGCAAAACGTCTTATAATCGGAGAGGTAAAGGACAGTGAGAATTGACATTGGCCTGAATATGAATAAATCATTGGAGGAGAGTACCTATGGATCAGGCTGAAAGATTGAGACAGATTGTACAGCAGCAGAGTAAAACCGGTCAGGCGGATAATACCGAAGCGCAACATCATGCACGGATTATTACGGTTACAAGTGGCAAAGGTGGTGTTGGCAAGTCGAGCTGTTCGATTAATCTGGCTCTTTTATTTAGAAAGATGGGCAAGAGAGTAATTATATTTGATGCTGATTTCGGACTTGCCAATATAGAAGTTATGTTTGGAGCAATACCTCAGTACACTCTTGCGGATTTAATGCTCAAGGGAAAAGAGATAAATGAGATTATATGTGAAGGTCCTGAAGGGGTCATGTTTGTGTCGGGAGGTTCGGGAATTGCAAAGCTGGGTGATCTTGACAAGGAGGAGGTAAGAAGGCTGGTTGGAAAGCTTTCGGAACTGGACAGCCTTGCAGATGTGATAATTGTTGACACAGGCGCCGGGATTTCCAGCAGCGTACTCGAATTCGTTGCGGCAAGTCCTGAGGTTATTCTTGTAGCGACACCGGAGCCTACTTCAATAACGGATTCATACGCGCTTTTAAAAGCACTGAGCATGTTTGATGGTTTTGACAAGGACAATACCAGAATAATGCTTCTTGGAAACAGGACATTGTCTGCAAATGACGGACCGAATATGTATGAAAAGCTTTCTACTGTGGTTGAGCGATTCCTGAAATTTAAGATAGAATATCTCGGAAGTATTCCAACAGATGAATTTGTTGTCAAGGCCATTATGCAACAGTCACCTGTTGTGAAGGCTTACCCTGCGGCTGCTGCGGCGAAATCATACGAACAGGTCATGAACAAGCTTATTGGAGTAGTTGAACCTGCTCATGATACTAAAGAGAAAAAAGGTATTGGTAATTTCTTTAGCAGCATATTGAAACATAATAAGAGGAGTTAAAGGGGAACATACGTATGGAAAATATTTTGATACCCGGTGGCAAATTGGAGCTTAATGAAATAACAGCCAATAAGGATGTGACAGGTCTTAAAGGTGCACCATTTAGCGTTGCATATGAGGGAGTGTACAGGACAAATTCATACGATATAGGTTTTAAGATATATGATATTGATGAGGATACCGGAAGGGTTTCCGTGGCTATGCCATACAGTGAAGGAAGAATGGTTGTTTTATCTATTGGGACGCATTATAATGCATATTTTTATTGTAAGGCAAAAATGTATCATAGCAAGGTGAAGGTTGTCAAAAGATATAAGGCGGATAATCTGTTTGTACTTGTTCTTGAGCTTGAGACTTCACTTAGAAAAGTCCAGAGAAGGCAATTCTTCAGGTATGATATGATTATGCCGGTTAAATATATGCCCCTTGATGAAGCACTGACAGTTGTCTTTGACAGGACGGGAGAAATTCCTGAAGAAATAATAAATAGAAATATTATGGATGGACAGACAATTGATATAAGCGGTGGCGGAATGAAATTCGTAGGGTGCGGCTTCAAGAAAGGAGACAGAGTATACATAGAATTTGACTATATGCTTGGTGCGGCAAAGCAGTCTCTTAAGGTTACAGCACAGATCATTGATTCTGTACATCCACATGACAGAAAAGATATTTTCCATAACAGAGCAAGCTTTGTCAATATTAAGAATGATGACAGGGAAGCTCTCATACGTTTTATTTTTGAAGAAGAGAGGAAAAGAATGCAGCTTGAAAGGAGAATGTGACATAAATGGCAAAGAAAATTTTGATTATTGATGACTCTGCACTTATGAGAAGGGTTATTTCTGATATAATTAAAACAAATAAACAATATGAGGTTGCGGATTTTGCCAGGGACGGTCTTGAAGGGTTCGACAGGATAGTAAGCCATCCTAAGATGTATGACGCTATTATTCTTGACATTAACATGCCTAAGATGAATGGTCTTGAGCTTTTGGAGATGCTGCAAAAGAATCACATCCAGGAGACGGTGATTGTCGTAAGTACGGTAGCCAAGGAGGGCGCAAAGGAGACCATCAAGGCACTTGAGTTAGGCGCATTTGATTTCGTCACCAAGCCTGAGAATTTTATTGAAGCTAAGGGCGAGGATTTTAAACAACGTATACTTGATATGCTTGATATTGCTACAGCAGGCAGCACAAAGGCTTCTGTAATAGGAACCATGCCTGTTACACAGAGCATTAATACCAGGGCTACTTCAATCAGAACCTTTGGCTCATCCAAGAATGATAGAAGCACACCTGCCCAGGCAGCAAGACCTGTGCAGCCGCTTATGACTGTAAAGATGGGAAGCACTGCTTCTTATAAAAAGGATCATGCTAACAGAGTTGTTGCCATGGCATGTTCAACAGGTGGTCCTAAATCACTTCAGCAGGTTGTTCCATATCTTCCGAAGGAATTAGATGCCGGTGTTGTGATTGTACAGCACATGCCTGCTGGCTTTACCAAATCCTTGGCAATGAGACTTAACGAGATTAGTAAGGTTACTGTCAAGGAGGCTGAGGACGGCGACATTATCTCCAAGGGAACAGTATATATAGCTCCGGGCGGAAGGCACATCAGGCTTGTCAGGTCAGGAACGGATACGAAGGTTGTATTATCTGATGAACCTCCTGTAGATGCGTTAAGACCTTGTGCGAATGTTATGTATGAATCACTTGTAAGTTCACCTTATGATGAGATTATATGTGTTGTTCTTACGGGTATGGGTGCAGATGGAACCAATGGCATTAAGGCATTGAAGCAGCATAAGAAGGTATATGTGATAAGTCAGAATGAAGCGACAAGTATTGTTTACGGTATGCCGAGGGCTGTTGCCGAGGCAGGCTTGGTAAATGAAGTAAAGCCACTAGAAGAAATCGCAGATGCGATAACAAGAAACACGGGGGTGCGATAAATGGACGTAAGCCAGTATTTAGAGATTTTTATTGATGAAACAAAAGAACATTTGCAGAACCTTAATGACCTTCTTCTTGTGTTAGAGAAGGAGCCTGAGGATAAGGCAACAATTAACGAGATATTCCGTGCAGCACATTCTCTTAAGGGAATGGCAGGAACCATGGGATACAAGAGAATGCAGAATCTCACACATAATATGGAGAATGTTTTCTCTGAGATCCGCAACGATAAGATGAAGGTAACAGCAAGTCTCATCGATACTCTTTTCCAGTGTCTTGATGCACTTGAGAGCTATCTCAACAATATTCAGGAGGCTTCTGATGAGGGTACAGAGGACAATGAAGCGATTATCAAGCTTCTTAATGAGTTCCTTGCAACAGAGGGCAATATGACAACCGAAGCTCAGCCAGCTCCAACGGCACAGCCTGAACAGGCAGCACCAGCAGCCGGAAGTGCATCAGGGAATGCAAAGTATAAGGACGTCCAGCTTGCAGATTTTGAGCAGCATGCTATCAATGAAGCAAAAAAGAAGGGCATGAATGCTTATGGATTTACGGTATATCTTGATCCTAATTGTATACTTAAGGCTGCCAGAGCATTCCTGGTATTTAAGGGAATAGAAGAGGTTGGTGAGGTTATTAAGTCTGAGCCTTCGACACAGGATATCGAGGATGAGAAGTTTGATTTGGATTTCAGTGTATTCGTTGTGTCAAATGAGAGCTACGATAAGGTACTTAATGTCATTAAGAATGTATCCGAGGTTAAGGACGTTGTAGGCGGAGAGCTTGAGGAGGTTAGTACTGAGGCTCAGGTACAGACGTCAGCAGCTCCTGCACAGAACGAAGTTAGCACTGCAAAAGAAGCACAGGCTCCTGCAAAAGCAGACGAAAAGAAGTCCGCTGCAGCACCTGCTAAGTCAGGAAAGGCAGTTGCCAATCGTTCAGTGCGTGTAGATATAGACAAGCTTGACACACTTATGAATCTTGTGAGTGAGCTTATTATTGCAAAGAATGGTCTTGTATCCATCAATAATTCTACAAGTGAGAATACTGCTTCCGGAAGACAGAATTTTAATGAGCAGATTGAATACCTTGAGAGAGTTACTACATCACTTCATGAGTCTGTTATGAATGTACGAATGGTTCCTATTGAGACAGTTGTAAACAGATTCCCAAGAATGATAAGAGACTTAAGCAAGAAGCTTGACAAGAAGATGGAACTTTACATGACAGGTGAGGAGACAGAACTTGACCGTACTGTTATCGATGAGATTGGTGACCCACTCATGCACCTTCTTCGTAACTCTGCAGATCATGGTCTTGAGCATGCTGATGTCCGTGCACAGAGAGGAAAGCCTGAGGTAGGTACTATATTCCTCAATGCATATCAGGATGGAAACAATGTTGTAATTGAAGTAGGCGATGATGGTAATGGTATAGATGTAGAGAATGTCCGTAAAAAGGCTATTGAAAAGGGAACAATTACCCCTGAACAGGCAGAAGTAATGACTGATAAAGATATTATCGATTTACTTTTCCGCCCAAGTTTCTCAACATCTGAGAAAATTACAGATGTCTCAGGAAGAGGAGTTGGTCTTGATGTTGTTAAGTCTAAGATTGAAGCTCTCGGAGGAGATGTAGAGGTCAAGACTAAGCTTGGAGAGGGAAGTACATTTATTGTCAGACTTCCACTTACACTTGCTATTATTCAGGCACTTATGGTTAAGCTTGGTGATGAGCAGTATGCAATCTCCTTAGGTTCAATAGAAACACTTGAGGATATTACAAAGAGTGATATCAAGTATGTTAATTCAAAGGAAGTTATTCACCTCAGAGATAAGGTTATTCCTATCATTCGTCTTGGAAAGCTGCTTGATGTTGAATCAAGCAATGAAGACAGCGAGAACATGACAGTTGTTATTGTGCGTAAGGGTGATAAGAGAGCAGGTATTGTTGTAGACAGTCTTATCGGTCAGATGGAGATAGTTATTAAGTCGCTTGGAAGCTATATCAATGTTAATAAGATGATAAGCGGTGCTACAATCCTTGGTGATGGTGATATTGCTCTTATCATTGATGCAAATACTCTTGTATAACAGGTGGAGGAGAATATACTATGGATGCTTTAACAACAACACAGTCAACGGCAGCAAGACAGTACATTGTAATTAAGCTTGGCAGTGAACAGTATGGTGTTAATATCAACTATATTGATAATATTGTAAGAATGCAGAGGATAACGAGAGTACCTAAGGCTCAGTCTTATTTTAAGGGTGTCATCAATCTGCGCGGAGAGATTGTTCCGGTAATGAGCCTCAGACTTAAGTTTGGATTGCCGGCTGATGAGATAACAGACAAGACAAGAATTATCATTATCAAGCTTGAACAGCAGGCAACAGTTGGACTTATCGTAGATCAGGTTAATGAGGTTGTCACACTGGATGAGGATTCAATAGAAAAGACCACTGTAGATGCGAATAAGGATATGGCAGGATACATCAGCGCAATCGGAAAGAATAAGGGAGAGCTTATATCACTTCTTAATATCCAGCTTGCGATTACAGATAAGGATACATCTAAGGAAGATTAACAGCTTGTCTGAAAGGAGATGTCATGGCAGAGAACACACTTGATAATCTTAATGACTTACAATTTGACGTCTTAAAGGAAATAGGCAATATAGGAGCCGGTAACGCTACCACTGCATTGGCTAAGATGATGAATATGAAGATTGATATGAATGTGCCGAGAGTTGATCTTGTGCCTTTTACCAATCTTCCCGATATTTTCGGTTCACCGGAGGAAGTGCTTGCGGGAATACTGGTACAGCTTGATGGGGACATAAAAGGTATGATGATGTTCCTTGTTAAGGAGAAGTCCGCACATAATCTTGTGAATTCATTGATGGGCGGCATGATACAGAGCAGTGGCGACGGATTTTCGGATATGGAGCTTTCAGCACTGGGAGAAATAGGTAATATTATCATTGGAGCATATCTTTCGGCTATGTCCAATCTGACAAGTCTTAAGATTTCCTCATCTGTACCATATATTTCAATTGATATGGCAGGTGCACTGCTTAGTGTACCGGCAATTGAATTTGGTAAGCTTGGAGATAAGGTGCTTCTGATAGAGACGCAGTTTGGTGAGTTGGATTTTGTGAACGGATACTTTCTTATGGTACCGGAGCTTGAGTCGTATGATGCAATATTATCGTCATTAGGCATGTAAATTCTACATAATAGGAAAAGTATATGGGAAATATGATTAAAGTGGGAATGGCAGACTTGAATGTCTGCCGTTACCCTGATAATTTGACAACATTGGGATTGGGCTCATGCATTGGTGCATGTATATATGATCCTGTAACAAAAATTATTGGAATGGTGCACTATATGCTTCCGGACAGTACACAGATCCGTAATAACCAGAATATAGCCAAGTTTGGTGATACAGGTATAGCGGAGACAGTTTCAAGGATGGAGAAGATGGGTGCATCCAGAAGCAGGATGGTTGCTAAGATTGCGGGTGGGGCACAGATGTTTGCAACTTCGGCGGGAGCAGGCGGCATAACGATGAAGGTAGGAGAAAAGAACGCTGAATCCGCCAAAGTTAATTTAAAAAAACTGGGTATACGCATAGTCGCCGAGGACACAGGGCTCAATTATGGACGTACAATAGAATTTTATTCTGAGGATGGTTCGTTACTTATTAAGGCAGTTGGAAAGGAACAAAAAAGAATATGATTTTTAGAAATCTTCCGGCGCTTATTACGCTAGTGGCTGCTCTTGTTGCCTGGATTGTTACTTTTATCTATAAATATGAGCTTACCAAGGCATTGATTATTATTTTTGCTGCTGCATTTATCTTTTTTGTTATAGGAATCATAGTCCGGGCAATTCTTAATCGCTTTCTTAATCCTGATACGGATAAAAAGGAAAAGACAGAAGAAACAGAAGAAGCTGAAGATACAGTGGAGAGCAATGAAACAGAAGAAGAAAAATAATTAAATACTGTTTAAAAGTTTCATAAAAGAGGGTAGCAAAATGGATGATAACAGCAAGGAAAAGCTCTGGGATTTATATGCAAAGAATAAAAGTCCTGAGCTGCGCGAGAAAATTATAATAGAATATGCTCCCCTCGTTAAGCTGGTAGCCGGAAGATTAAGTATGTATCTTGGTTACAATGTTGAGTACGAGGATCTTGTAAGTTATGGTATTTTTGGATTGATTGATGCAATTGACAAATATGATTTTAATAAGAATGTCAAGTTTGAAACGTATGCCAGTCTCAGAATCCGAGGTGCAATTCTTGATCAGATAAGAAAGATGGATTGGATACCAAGGAGTGTAAGACAGAAACAGAAGAAGATAGAGTCCGCAATGTCTAAGCTGGAAACCGAGTATGGACGAGCCGCCACAGATGAGGAAATTGCCAGGGAGCTGGATATTTCCACGGAGGAGCTTGACACATGGAATGGACAAGCGAAGGTTTCTAATATTGTTTCACTGGAGGATTTTATTGAACAGGGCAGTGAGATAAAAATGGATGCATCGCACAATTCCCAGTTTGAACAACCGGAAAGAGTTGTGGAGAAGGCGGAGCTTGCCCGGATGCTGGAGAAAGCATTAGATACCTTGACAGAGAAAGAGAAAAGCGTTGTTTTATTTTATTATTATGAAGATTTGTCATTGAAAGAAATAAGCAGGGTACTTGAGGTATCTGAATCAAGAGTATCGCAGTTACATACTAAAGCGATTCAGAAGATGAAAAAACATCTGGGTGGATACATGGGGCTATTATCCGATCAGATATAATATGAGGACAATTATATGGTGAAAAATGGGTATTTCATAATTTCGATGAAGCAGGATGGGACTTATGTCAGTATTGTAGAACCGCAAGAGGGCGGAAAAAGGACAAATGCTGAAGAGATAATAGAATATCTCAACAGCAGAAGATTTGAAGACTTTAATAAGGATGATATCAGGGCAGCTTTTAAAAATATAAATACAGCATCTTGTTTTAAGATTAGTGATACGGCGATGAATTCAAGCGCCGCTTTTTGTGTTTATAACATTGATAAAAACAAGATGAGTGCAGAAGCAATATTATATCCACCTGTTGGAAACGGATCACTAATGACTGTAAGTGAGATGAAAGGCGACCTTATGGCTAAGGGTATTACTTATGGTGTCGATGATGCGATTATAAAAGAGATTGTGGAGAATAAGATATATAATACTCCATTTGTATTCGCGAGGGGTACCGAACCGGTACAGGGAAAAGATGCCAGTATAGAGTATCTTTTTAATACGAAGCAGGTTGCCAAGCCCAAGATAAATAGTGATGGTACGGTAGATTATCATGAGCTTGATCTTATAACCAAGGTATCGGCGGAACAGGTGGTTGCAAGAATCATTCCTGTTGTGAAGGGCACTCCGGGTAAAAATATTATGGGAGCTGAGCTGCCACCGGAGAGAGTGACCAAGAAGAATTTTAAGTTTAGCAGAAATGCATATATATCGGAAGATGGATTAAGTCTTATTTCTAAGGTTAACGGACATGTCACATTAGAGGGCGACAAGATATTCATTTCAGATATATATGACGTTCCTGTTGATGTCGATAACACAACCGGAGATATTTCCTATGAAGGAAATATAATTGTCCATGGGAATGTGCGGGCCGGATTCACACTCAAGGCATCAGGTGATATAACAATCATGGGAGTTGTGGAAGGCGCGAATGTCGATGCGGGTGGCAATGTCATGGTTAATCGCGGAATTCAGGGTATGAACAAGGCCGTTGTACATGCCGGAGGTGACATTACTACGAAGTTCGTTGAAAATGCTACTGTTTCGTGTGGTGGAAGTATTGAAACGGATTCATTATTACACTGTAGTACTTCAGCAGGTGATAAGATAAATGTTAGCGGAAAGAATGGTCTGCTCGTAGGCGGTACGGCAAGAGCAGGTTCCACCGTAACAGCGAAGCAGATTGGAAATAACATGGGTACAGTGACGAATGTCTATGTTGGTGTTGACCCGGCTTTGCGTAAGAGGGTAAAGGAGCTTGCTGCTGAGATTACAAAAGCTAATTCTGACAGAACCAAGCTCAGACAGGTTGTTGCGGCGCTCAGAAAAAAGATGGAGCTGGAGGGAAAGTTAGATTCCCAGAAGCAGGAAATGCTCCAGACTTCAATGAAGAATCTTATTATGCTTGAGCAGTCCTTCAGAAAAATGACAGAGGAGTACAATGCGGGTAAACAGGCCTTGTCTGAGAATGTTGAGGCAAGGGTTAAGATTACGGATTGTATTTATCCGGGAACCAAGCTGTCATTCGGTGATACGGAGTACCGCATAAAGGATAAAGCGGTATACTGCCAGTATGCTAAGCAGGGAGCAGATGTAGTAATGCTTCCATTATAAAGAAAAGAGGATTTATATGAGACCGGTAGAGATGACGGGAATTGTAAATCGTACAACAGACTTTGCCCAGGTTAGACAGAATGAAGATCAGAAACCTGTTATGGAGCAGGCTCAAGGCTGCTTTTCAGACCCAGTTTAATAAGCAGGTCGAGAAAAATTCAGACACTGTTGTTAAAAAGCGTGATTCTGAATGGAATAATGAGAAATTCGATGCGAAGGATAAAGGGAAGAATAAGTATTATTCCAATATCAAAAAGAAGATGAAAGAAAACTTAGAGGAGGATGAAAAGGCGGAACCGGAGAAACATACAACCTTTGACATCCGAATCTGACAGTCAGGTGAATGAGATGACAATGCTGGAAATTGTATTGCTGCTTATAGGAATAATCTGTATTGCCGTAAGCTTTATGTTCTCTGTTAAATTAGATGGTACGGAGAAAACACAGAGTACGGGCACGAAATTATCGGATAACCAGAAAGAAGATATAAGAAGACAGATTACATCGGTTTTTAATGAACAGACAGTACGGATAACCCAGACAGTTGAGGATAGAACACGCGATGAACTCGAAAGGCTGTCCAATCAGAAAATAAAAGAGTTTGCCGAGTATTCCGATACGGTTCTTGGGGAAATCAATAAAAGCCATAATGAAGTAATGTTCTTGTATGATATGCTTAATGAAAAAAGCAAAGAGGTTCATAACAATATACGTGATATGCAGAAGGCGGCTGATAAGCAAAAAGCTTCCATTGACAGAGAGAGTCCTCATGCTCCGAAGGATAATACAGATTCTGATAAAAACCATATGGAAGAGGCGGCACTGCTGTACAATGCTGAGATATCCGCGGCGGTTGATGCGAACAAAGCAGTGTCTGTAAGCACGGATGAGAATGTGCAGGCTGGTGGTGTTGAAACGGGTGACAACAAGAGAGATAATGTCCTAAAATTATACAAACAGGGTAAGTCTGTTATTGAAATAGCTAAGACACTGGGAATAGGTGTAGGTGAGGTCAGGCTGGTTATAGATTTGTTTAAAGGTACGAAATAAAATGAGACTTAAATATTTTTTACGTGGTGTGGGAATAGGTATATTAGTTACCACAATAATTCTAACAGCAACACATGCTTCTGAAAGAAGGATGTCTGATAGTGAGGTTATTGACAGGGCAATTGAGCTTGGCATGAGCTTTTCAGCCTCACATTCCGGGCAGCAGAGTGGGACGGAAGAAGCATCCACTGATGAATCATCCACAGGGCAGGAAACTTCCGGCGATGATGTCACGGATGATTTGCAGCATGACGGTGAAACTGAAACGGAGATGGGGAGTCAGAGTCCTTCAGAGACGGTTTCAGAATCGACGAGTGATGGAGAAGCTTCACCTGGAAAAGAATCAGAGGCAGTTACCGGGATGACAACGCAGGCAATAACAGAAACAACAGAAACAACAACTGAATTAACAACAGAGAATAATAATGCCGGTTCTGCTGCCGGGGTAATGAACAATGAAGTTACCTGCACAATAAACATTACCAAGGGCATGAGTTCAAGAACAGTATGTGATATGCTTAAGCAGAATGGAATTATAGAGGATGCAGCAGATTTTGACAGATACCTCATAAAAACAGGTTATGATT
>ERZ859923.912-NODE-912-length-14179-cov-2.491362_pt1 | contig 14179 bp, 15 predicted proteins | sample MGYA00510116_ERZ859923 | MGnify/ENA primary metagenome ERZ859923 (study PRJEB30046, sample SAMN00715168) | human gut metagenome | study: EMG produced TPA metagenomics assembly of the A metagenome-wide association study of gut microbiota in type 2... | reverse complement strand
ATAGATATCAATCAGAAATGATTGATTTTTTCGTTTTATAAGAAAAAATCATAGAAAGGTTGGTGTCTATGGTTAGTATTATTAAAGAAGAAATTGAGATTGATGAATCTTTAGTTTCAAGATTAAGTGTTATATGTGATTTTTGTAATACTACTCCTATCATAGAAAATGGTAGTATTAGGAAGATAGAACACACTAATTTAACTTATACTGAACCACATAGAATTATTATCAAGAATAAACTTTATCTAGCATTTAATTATTCGAATGAAATCTATGTTCATAATCTCGGTAAAAAGATAAAGCTTTCAGAACTAGAACAATATATTAAAGAAAACTAAATACTAGTACTCTTAACAGGGTATTGACTATTTTTCAAAAAGTGATATTATAAACAACCAATGAAAGCGGTATTCTCTAGGAAGAGAGGTACATCTATGATAAAATATATACATAAGAAAAAGTTTTATAATAAGAATTATTTTGAGGAGTCAGTAGTATTTAGACTTATTTAAGTACTGCTGTCTCCTCTTTTTTAGTAAAAGGAGTTGAGTATTAATGAAAGAAGAAAAGAAAATTGCAGGACTTTATATTCGTGTATCTACTGAAGATCAAGCTCGTGAAGGATTTAGTTTACCAGAACAAGAAAAAAGATTAAGAGCTATGTGCAAGTATAAAGGTTATGAAGTATATGATGTATATGAAGAACGAGGAATAAGTGCTAAAACAGGTAATTACAGGCCTGAATTTGAAAGATTATTACAAGATGTTAGAGATAAAAAAGTTAATACTATTATAGTATTAAAACTGGATAGATTAACGAGGTCAGTTGCAGATTGGGAAAAGATACTTACATTTTTAGAAGAAAATGAAGCTTATTTAGATTGTGCTAATGATGAAATAAACACTACAAATGCTAATGGTAAAATGATATCAAGAATACTTACATCAGTTTCACAACAAGAAATTGAAAGAACAAGTGAAAGAACTAAAATAGGACTAGCAGGAGTGATTAAGGTTGGACATATTCCACATCAAGCACCTTTAGGTTATAAACATGAAAATAAAAAACTTGTAGTAGATTATGCTACAAAAGATGTAGTTATTAGAATATTCAATATGTATCATGGTGGATTATCATATAAAAAGATAAGTAATATTTTAAATGAGGAAAAAGTATTAGATAAAACTAATTGGAGAGATTCAACTATCTTAAATCTACTTGAAAATCCTATTTATAAAGGAGATTTTATCCATGGAAGAAGAACTAAACATCCGACATATTATTTTGATGTTGTAGAACCATTAGTAAGTAAAGAATATTGGGAAGAATGCCAAGTTCAACAAAAGAAAAATTCCAGAAGTTTTCAAAGAAGTTTAACATATCTATTTATGCAAAAACTAAAATGTCCTAAATGTAAAAGAATATTAGGTGGTAAAGCAACTACCAAGAAAAATGGTAATTCATATTATTACTATTATTGTCATGATTGTAAAATTAGTTTTAAAGAATCTGAAATAGAAAAAACGATAGACGAATATATGAATTCTATTGTTGAATATGATTCTATCGTTAATCAATATTTCTTACCAATGATTAAACAAAAAATAGAAAATCCTAAAGCAGAATTAGAAAAAGAATTAAGAAGTCAAAAATCTAAATTTGATAGGATTAGGGAAGCATATATTAATGAAGTGTTTACTTTAAATGAATATAATGAGCAAAGAAAAAAGGTAGAAAAAATAATAAATGATTTGGAAACTAAATTAAACGAAACTGAAGTGTGTGAAAAATTAAAATTTACTCCTAATGATATCTTAGTTAAAAGAGATATCGACTTTATCAATTCAATCAAATATCCCGATAAATTTAAACAAAGAAATAAGTTTTGGAACGAATCTACACGAGATGAAAAAGCAGAACTTATAATGAAATATATTGAGGAAATAGAACTAACTGATAAATATGGAAATTATACTGATGTAGAATTTATTAAATTTAGAGAAAGTATAGCAAATACTTCTAACGAATTATATTTTAAAGGTTATTATGATAGATATGTACCATCACTATTTGGAAATATCTATGGGAAAATTAGATTTAGCGAATATCTACCTGAAGAAGAAATGGCACAACCAATAATGAGATTAAGACAATTCTATGATGTTGGTTATTATGAAGCAACATATAGTGTTAAAGATAAAGTATTCTATTTTAATTTCTAGAAGATAAGAAAACTATTGTTAGAGTATTTCCACTTGAAGATTATCGAAAGATAGATCCAGATGTAAAAATGGAAACATATAATCTTGGAGTATTATACGTTAAAGAAGATAATGAAACATTACTAGAGCATGTTGATGATGTATTCAAATTAATACCAGCTGAATATGATGGTAATGTTGTATATAGTAAGGAAACTATATTTGTAGAATCAAAACCTGTTCCTTACTATGAAGATGAAGAAAATTCAGAAGATGAAATTTCTTCATAATAAAATGTGTGGCACGTTATGAAATTACAAAGTAATTTTGTAAGTGGCGATAACATTTTATGATATCTTATGAAAGTTTTAACTTAATCCTGAAAGGATTAAAACTCTGTATGGCTCTAATGATATTGTAAAAGATGTTAAAGAATTATATAAGCAAGAATTTGAAGAAGCAAGATTAGAATATAATTCTAAACAAATTAGAGATGATAGAAAAATAAAAGATTATTATAGTAAAATAAGTAATGATATAAAACATGATCTAGCAGTAGAAATAATTATAGAAATTGGAGATATGGAATATTGGTGGGATAAAGACGATAAAGAAATGTATAAAATGACTAATGTTTATGATGAACAAGTTTTATATTTAAAAGAGTTAGTTCCAGATTTTAAAGTAGCAAATGCGACTATACATTTTGACGAATCTTCTCCCCATCTTCATATAGTAGGAATAGCAGTTAAAGACAATTGTAAAATAGGTATGAGTAAGCAAGTTGGTAAATGTAGTGTATTTACAAAAGATAACTTATCAAAAATACAAGATAAAATGAGAGTTAAATGCATTGAATCATTTAATAAAGAATATGGCTTAAATGCCATTTTAAAAGATAAACAAAAAGGAAGAAATATTGATTATAGAGTTAGTCAAATGGCTGATTATGATGAACTTAAAAAGAATTATAATAAGCAAAGACAAAAAATAAATAAACTTAATAATCAGACAAAGGACTTAAATACAAAATCAGAATAAATAAAAGATATTATAAATAATTTAAAGAATCAACCTTTATCAAATAAGAATTTACTTTTATCTAATCAAAATAAAGATAAGATAATTAATTATATAGAAAAAGTAAGTAAATCTACTAATGACTTTGAAGAAATAACTAACTATTCTTTAGCAGTAGATAAAATAAAAGAAGATTTCGAAGAAAATCATAACTCTATTGAAGATTTAAGAAATCAAGTTAAATTACAAAATGAAGAAATAAAAGATTTAAGATATGATTTAAATAATAAAGATAATGAAATATCGTCATTAAAATCTAAAATAAAAGAATTAAAAGATTCATTAGACTATTGGAAAGATAAATTTCAAAAAGTAGTAAAATTTATTCATGATAAAATACATGGTATATTTGGCGATAAAGATGATAAATATAAAGAAATGGCTGATAATTTGTTTATAAATGGTATTATGGACGAAAAAGACTATACAAGTGTTATTAATAAAAAAGAAAAAATCGTGATGATTTTGAGAGATAAAAGTATAAATTGTGTTATAATTATTTTATAAGAAAGAGGTGCTTTTTAATGATTAATTTGACAATAAATGACCTAACACAAGAAAATATTCTTGAACTTCTTAATAAAACTGAAAAATTATTAAGTAAAGTTGCAACTAAATTATCAAATAGTGAAAAAACCGCAACTATATATGCTATGCCAGATTTAGGAATAGCACAAAATGGAACTAGAATGATAGGTGGTTTTTATACGGGTGCTTGTTATACCTGGAACAGTGATATTCCATTTATTCCTGTAGATGCAACTGTTAATGTTTGTGGAACAGCAGTTTATAAGTTAAATAAAAATATTACTAATGAAGAATTTATTGAAAGACTTAATAATGTTATGAATAATAGAAATACTTATTTAGATTTTGTAAATAAGTATTTACCTAAGGATGTTTTAAATTCAATTGATGTGAATGATGCTTCAAAATTTTTTTGGAATTATAACAAGGGGAATCATTTTGTAATCTTTGCTGAATCTGATGGGAAATATGGTTTAGAAGAAGGACAATATATGATTGTTCATGCTTCCGCAATAGAATTAAAAAAAGATAACTTAAAATATGGTTTATATCCTGTAAAAGGTAACTGGTTTTATGATGATATAAAAACAGAATATGACGATGAGCATAAAAGATACATTAGATATATAACGGGAGAAAAAGCAAAGAAATTCTATGATATAGCAACGTATTTAAAGGAATTTAATAAAATACGGAATAAGTATTTTTGCCAAATTGTTTTAGGAGATTTAATGGAAAAAGAATTAATTAATATAAGCCATTATGGTATGCCTACCATAAATTCGGTATGTATAGGTTGTCAATGGGAACAATTAGACTATACTCTTTTGACTGCGCCTGGTAATGATGTGTTTTTAGTGCATCCTGAAATAAATCCAAATAATAAAAATTATATAAATTTACATGGTAAAAATATAACTTTAACACCGCATGGTTGCGGAGTAAGAATGAATAATCCAGAGGATAAAATTGAATATTTTGATGGAGGACTAAGAATAGGTGCCAATGTTTACAAAATAGATGAAAGTGTAAATATAGGTGTAGATGTCTCTGTCAGAACAAAGAATATGACAAACGAAGAACTAGATAACCATATAAATAATATATTATCAAAATGTCCAGGAGAAATTTATGGACGATTAAGCCAAAAATTTGCAAGAACTAAATATGGTGATTTTAATTATAAAGAGGAATATGAAAATGCCAATAATAACATTTATAAGACACGCTGAAACGGTTTATAATGATAATAAAATTTTTGCGGGTAGAATTGATTGCGAATTATCAAAAAAAGGAATACAAGATACAATAAGAAAATTTGATTATAAAAAAGATGATATTTCACAAGAGTTAGTACTAAATTATAGAGATGGACTTTATACACCACCTAATGCAGAAACAATGCAGGAAGTTGATTATAGGGTTGCCGGTTTTGTTTCTGAACTTTTTGAATCATATGATGATGATACAAAAATTCTTGCTATAACTCATAATGGAGTAATGAGATCTATTAAAAGAAATTTTTTGCCTAATTATAAAAATATTATGTCGAATAATTTAGACAGCATTATTTTAGATAAAAGCAATTATAATTATTATTTAAACAATAAAAAACAAAAAAGTTAATAATATAAAAATAACAATCTATTAGATGTGATATAGAAGAAACAATTAAAGTAAAAAGTTCATTTATTTTTTCAATTAATAAAAATTAACATAGTAGCACAAAATTATTGCTACTTTTTCTATTCTTTGGTAAAATATGTATAGTGATTGATATAAATCAATCGTCTTTATGCGAAAGAGTTGTAAACTACTTCGTCGTTCGCACCAAATATTGCTAAAAACCCCGTAAAATTTAATAGTTTTAAAAAAATCTAAGAAATTTGCAATTACAAGAGATTTTTTTAAAAAATGGTGTGAATGAGGCTAATCTTCTTGATTAATCTTTTTTCTTGCTCTTTATCAGTATGTACATAAGTATTTAATGTAACATTAATATCAGAATGACCTAAACGTTCTTGTATTATTTTAACTTTAACATCATTATTGTATAATGGCGTAGCGTGTAAGTGTCTAAAGCCATGTATACGTATTTGTTTTTATAATATTTGGGCATGAAAATACACTAGAAATATTAGAAAAACACAAGTTATTATTAGATAGTGCTTATGATTTTATTCATTCCTCTATAGAGCAAATCGATTCTAAGATTTTATCCATAAAAAAATATAGTAAATATCGATGATTTTAAAATTATTTAATTAATATGTCAATATATTTGATTATGCTACGAAGAAAAGTAAAGTCAATTTAAAAAATACCTGTCTTATATTATACAATTTAAATTATTATTTGCAATTTAATATATTTTAGTATATAATACTTAACATATTATTAGGGGTGAATATATGCAAGTAAAAAGAAATAAAACGCTAAGTACTGAAATTGGAAATATAAAATATATATCAGTTATAAAGTATGATATTGATGATAAGTTAAAAGAATCAAAAATGTATGATAATATAAGTTATGCATTATCAATGATTAAGGCTAACAATATTTCAAATTATGTTTTAAATGTAAAAACTATTTTAAAAGATTTTAAATTAAATACTTTAGAAATTATTCTTACTAATGAAAACACATCTATTTCGATTAATCATGTTGATAATATATTAAAAGATTATAGATATACTAATAAATCTTTAGATACTTCATATAGTTTGGGAAAAGTAAATTTTATGTTGAATGATGACATAGACGAAAATACTAAAATAAAGTATTCTAAGATTTTATCTGAACAATTAGATATAATATCTTCTTTAAAAAAACTTAAACCACTTTCTCTTGATGGTGATAGCAAAATTATGTGTATTTTATATAAAAAATTTTATGGTAAAAATCCTGATTTATTAAATAGGAATACATACATTGAATTTCAAAATATGTTTTCTATTATGTATAGTTTAGGATTTAATTTAAGTGATGATATAAAATTTTTAATATATCCTCAAAAAAATTTACCATGGTCTATTGAATTAGAAGAAAAGTTATCTAGATTGTCATCTTTTGGAAATATAAACGTAGATGAACTAGATTGTAATATAAAAAAAGAAGTTTTAAATAGAGTGGAAGCAGTTGGAAATGCAGTAAATGAATTTATAGAAAAATATAGATTCATACATAATCCAGTTTCTAAAATTAGTTACATTTTATATAATTTAAGAAATATTGAATTTGAAGATGCTTCACAAATTTTAATTTCATCATATTTAAATATTAATTCAAATTTGACTAGTTCAGTATTAATTCTTAAAAAAAACATATCAAAAGAGCTAAAGAAAAATGATTAAAGTAGGGTAAGATTATTTTTATCTTTTTTTAAAAATAAAATTTGACAAATATAAAAAAAGTGCTATAATAATAGCCATTAAAGGGGAAAACTTTAATAAGATTATTGTAATTTGACAAAATAATAAAGGTATGGTAATATAAACGCCATAAATTGAAAGAGGGGGAAATTTATGAAGAATTTATCAAATATTAATATTAAAGGTTTAAGTAAAAAATTAAAAATAAAAGGTGGATTAGCAATGCTAGGCTTAGCTACAGTAATGTCAGTAACTGCATGTTCACCAAAAACTGTAAATAATAATGAAACAACTATAGAACAAACTAGAAATAATGATCCATTTAATAAATGGATTGATAATAAAACAACTATAGAAGAAACTACTATAGAAGAGGAAACAACTGAAAAAGTTACAGAAGAAACAACTACAGAAGAGGTTACAGAAGAAGAAATTAGTGTACTAGATGTAGAAAGATTTTCAAAATTAGTAGATGAAATAATGGAAGAAAATAAAGAATTAGATTTTAATGTAAGAAAAGAATCTATAGAAGCATTATTATATGTATGTAATATGTCTATGGCCACTCCTGAGTTATCACAATTAATTGAAAGTAGATTTGCAAGTGAAGAAGAAATACTTAATTCAGTAATAGAAACATTGCTTTCATATGGTACAAATATGAAGGAAACTTGGTATGGTCATCACTCTAAACATGCAGATTTTTCTAAATTATTTTTAGATGAAATAGATAGAGATGCTATAAGTTATGTTCAAACTGGCTATGATATATTAGCTAATAATATAAATGAAAAGGATATAATTGATGCTCCAGAAAGTGAATTGAGAGAATTAAATAGTTCAATTCAAGCTTTTATGACTGAAATCATCAATTATTCATTACTTGATGGTAAAATTAATGGATATAAAAAAGAAGAACTTACATCAGGCGCTTCATTAGGTATGTATTATCTTATGGATTCTGGTAATTTATATTTGAAAACAACTGGTCTTGTTGAAATGTATTCAGATGAGATATACAAAATACAAACAAGAGAAGACATCAATGTAGTATTAAGCCAATTATATGGTGAATTAAATGTTACTTTAAATTCAAAGAGTTCTTTAGAAGAATGCTTTGAAGAAAGTACATCACATACTAAATAAAACAGTTAATTCTGTTTTATTTTTTTTAAATAAATGATATAATTTTATTGAGGTGATTAAATGAAATTATATAATACATTAACTAAAAAGATAGAAGAATTTGTGCCATATAATGAAAATTGTGTAACTTTATATACATGTGGACCCACTGTATATCATTATGCGCATATTGGAAATTTAAGGACATATATATTTGAAGATATATTAGAAAAAGGTTTAAATTATTTAGGATATAATGTAAAAAGATGTATGAACATAACTGATGTTGGACATTTAACAAGTGATGCTGATACAGGTTTAGATAAAATGGAAAAAGGAGCTTTAAGAGAAAATAAAACGGTTTATGAAATAGCTGATTTTTATACTAAAGCATTCTTTGAAGATTGTAGGAAATTAAATATTAAAAAGCCTGAAATAGTAGAAAAAGCAAGTGAACAAATAGATATGTATATTAAAATGATAGAAAAATTATTAAATGATGGATATGCTTATATTGCAAATAATAATGTCTATTTTGATATTTCTAAGGCTCAGGACTATTTTAAGTTGTCAGGTAGAACAATGGAAGAACAAACTTTAGCTGTAAGAAGTGATGTTACAGTAGATGAGTATAAAAAAAATCCTTTTGATTTTGTTTTATGGTTTACATCTAGTAAGTTTTCTAATCATGCTATGAAATGGGATAGTCCATGGGGAGTAGGATACCCTGGATGGCATATTGAATGTTCTGGTATTAGTATTAAGTACTTAGGCGAATATTTAGATATCCATTGTGGTGGTGTTGATAATATATTTCCTCATCATACAAATGAAATAGCTCAATCAGAGTGCTATTTAGGTCATAAATGGTGTAAGTATTTTATGCATGGAGAGCATTTAAATGATCAAAGTGGCAAAATGAGTAAAAGTAAAGGAGAATTTTTAACTGTTTCACTACTTGAAGAAAAAGGATTCAATCCTATTTCATATAGATTATTTTGTTTAAAATCTCATTATAGAAATCAATTAGTATTTTCATATGAAGCACTTAGTGATGCAGAAAATACTTATAATAAACTTAAAAATAAAGTATTAAATTTAAAAGATGATGGAAATATAGATAATGAAGTATATAATCATTATGTAGATGAATTTAAAAAGGCTATAGAAAATGATTTAAATACATCTATGATGCTTACTTGTTTATATGATGTATTAAAATTGGATACTAATGATTCTACAAAAAAAGAAATTATTAAATCATATGATACTGTTTTATCCTTAAATTTATTAGATAATGTTGATAAATATATTGATGAAGATTTAAAAAAATACATAGAAGAAAAAATAAAAGAAAGAAAAATTGCAAAAGAAAATAAAGATTACGCTTTAGCAGATAATATAAGAAATGAACTTGAAAGCAAGGGAATTATTATTAAAGATACTAAAGATGGAGTTATATACGAGGTGATTTAATGGAAGTTATTTTATATTATTTTTTACCAGTTGTTGGATTTATAATTGTATTAATTGCTCAACTTGGTATTTCTATATCATATAAAACATATAGTAGAGTAAGAAATGATTATGACTTAACAGGAGCAAGTGTAGCAAGAAAAATACTTGATGCTAACGGGTTAGATTCTATAAGAGTTGTTAAGGTAAGTGGTGAATTAACTGATCACTATGATCCAAATAGTAAAGTAGTTAGATTATCAGAATCAATTTATTCAAATACTTCAATATCAAGTATGGCTGTGGCTGCTCATGAATGCGGTCATGCAATACAGGATAAAGAAGGCTATTCATTTATGAGAATAAGATCTGCTTTAGTTCCAATTGTAAATTTTGTTTCATATTTAGGATATTTTGGTTTAATAGTATCTATTATAGGTGGTCTAACAGGTTATTTAAAATTAAGTTTATTAGTACTTTTAGTAACACTTTTATTTCAAATAGTTACTTTACCAGTTGAATTTGATGCATCAAGAAGGGCTAAAAAAGAGTTAGATAAATTAGGACTTGTTTCTAAAGATTCATTAAACGGTGTTAGAAAAGTATTATTTTCTGCAGCAATGACTTATGTTGCATCTGTTTTATCAAACGTACTACAAATTTTAAGAATTTTAGTTTTATTTAGAGGTAATGATGACTAATGGAATTATTTTAATAGATAAGCCCATTAATTATACTTCAAGGGATATTGTAAATATAGTATCTAAAAAATTAAAAACTAAACAAATAGGGCACACTGGTACATTAGACCCACTTGCAACAGGGGTTTTGGTTTTAACTGTTGGTACTGCTACTAAAATATCTGAACTGTTAGTTGCTAATAAAAAAGAATATATAGCAACTATGATATTTGGACTATCTACTGATACACTTGATATAACAGGTAATATTTTATCCGATTATGAGTGTATAATTGATACTGATAAAATTTTATCTATGCTAAATAGTTTTAAAAAAACCTATATGCAAGAAGTACCTATATATTCTGCTGTTAAAGTAAATGGTAAAAAATTATATGAATATGCAAGAAATAATATTGATGTTGTATTACCTAAAAAAGAGGTTAGTATCTATGATATTTCTTTAGTAGATTATAAAATAGAAAATAATAAAACTATAGTTAAGTTTAAATGTTTAGTTAGTAAAGGAACTTATATTAGAAGTTTAATAAGAGATTTAGCTTCTAGTATAAATGAAAATGCTACTATGAGTGCTTTAGTTAGAACTAAACAAGGCATATTTGATATAAATGAAACTGACAAAATAGATAGTGAATATAATATAATACCAATAAGTGAAGTATTAAAAGATTATTATACAGTTACTTTAGATGATAATATAAAACCTAAAGTATTAAATGGATGTAAGATAAAAAATATATATAATAAAGATTATGTTTTATTTAAAGGTGATAATTTATTTTTATATAAAGATTTTGATGGTGTTTTAAAACCTTATAAAATGTTTCTATAATACTTGCATATTTTTATTTTTTAGTGTATTATTATAAATGTACTTATTTCTAAGAAGGAAAATCTCCAATTTCTATCTTGGTTTTAAGCGAATTAGTGAAAGGAGAATTTATAATGGCTGTTTCAAAAGAAAGAAAAGCAGAATTAGTTAAAAAATTTGGTAAAAGTGAAGCTGATACTGGTAGTATCGAAGTTCAAATTGCTATATTAACTGATGAAATTAATAACTTAACTGAACATTTAAAGGAACACTCTCATGATCATCATTCACGTCGAGGATTACTTAAAAAAGTTGGTCAAAGAAGAAGTTTATTAAATTATTTATTTAATGAAGATGTTACAAGATATCGTAAAGTTATTAAAGAATTAAATTTAAGAAAGTAGGCACTTATTTTAAGTGTCTTTTAATTTCTTTAAAGTATATATTTTTTAAAATAAGAAAAAATAAAAAAAGAAAAGAGGTAATTATGAAAAGAGTATTCGAATTAGATTTTAGAGGAAGAAAAATAATAGTAGAACATGGACAACTTGCTAAACAAGCAACATCTTCAGTACTTGTTAGATATGGTGATACTGTAATATTAACAGCTACAGTAGTATCTAAAACAGCTAATGTTTTATCTGATTTTTTTCCACTAACTGTTTTATATAATGAAAAATTATATTCAGTAGGTAAAATACCAGGTGGATTTATTAAAAGAGAAGGTCGTCCAACTGAAAATGCTACATTAGCAGCTCGTATGATTGATAGACCACTTCGTCCTTTATTTCCAGATGATTTTAAAAATGAAGTTCAAATAGTAAATACAGTTTTATCAGTAGATCAAGATAATTCGCCTGAATTAACTGCTTTATTTGGTTCATCACTTGCAACATGTATTAGTAAAATACCTTTTAATGGTCCAGTTGCTGGCGTTAAAGTAGGACGTGTAAATGGTGAATTTGTAATTAATCCAACAGTAAAAGAAATGGAACTTTCTGATATAGATTTAACTGTAGCTGGTACTATGGATGCCATAAACATGGTAGAAGCTGGTTCTAAAGAAGTAAGTGAAGATGATATGTTAGAAGCTTTAATGTTTGGACATGATGCTATAAAAGAGTTAATTAAATTCCAAAATGAAATAATAGACGCTATTGGTGATGAAAAAATGGATTATGAATCATTACAAATAGAAGATGAGTTAAGAAATAAAATTGATACACTCGTTGGTAGTAGGATGGATGAAGCGTTAAGAATAAAGGATAAATTAGAAAAATATGCTACAATAGATGCTATAAAAGAAGAAGTATTAAATAAGTATAAACTAGAAAATGAATCATTAAAAGAATTAGAATTAAAAGAATTACTTACTAAAGTAAGTCTAATATTATCAGATATAGAATATCGTGATTTTAGAAATATAGTAGTAAAAGAACATATTCGTATTGATGGTAGAAAAATGGATGAAATAAGACCACTTTCTTGTGAAATAGACTTACTTCCTAGAACTCATGGTTCAGCACTATTTACTCGTGGACAAACTCAAAGTTTATCAATTACAACACTTGGCGCCTTAGGTGAACATCAAATATTAGATGGACTTGGAATAGAAGATTCTAAAAGATTTATATTACATTATAACTTTCCTCAATTTTCAGTAGGTGAAACTGGTAGATATTCATCTCCTGGTAGAAGAGAAATAGGCCATGGTGCCTTAGGTGAACGTGCTTTAGCACAAGTAATACCAAGTGAGGAAGAGTTCCCATATACTATACGTGTTGTATCAGAAATACTTGAAAGTAATGGTTCTAGTTCACAGGCAAGTATATGTGCAGGATGCTTAAGTTTAATGGCTGCAGGTGTTCCTATTAAAGCACCAGTTGCAGGTATTGCAATGGGACTTATTAGTGATGGTAGTGATTATACAATACTTACTGATATACAAGGATTAGAAGATCATTTAGGTGACATGGACTTTAAAGTTGCAGGAACAAGAAATGGTATATGTGCATTACAAATGGATATTAAAATTAAGGGAATTACTAAAGAAATATTAAAAGAAGCATTAGAACAAGCTCGCAAAGCTCGTATGCAAATATTAGATTTAATAGAAGATACTATAGCTGAACCAAGAAAAGAAGTTAGTAAATATGCACCTAAAACTTTAACATTTACAATTAATCCAGATAAGATTAAAGATGTAATTGGTAAGGGTGGAGAAATGATTACTAAAATTATCTGCGAAGCAAGTAATGTAAGTAGTGTTAATGATATAAATGCTGTTAAAGTTGACTTAGAAGATGATGGTAGAGTAATTATATATCATACTGATAAAGAAATTATAGAAAAAACTGCTACAATGATTAAAGATATAGTAAAAGAAGTTGAAGTAGGAAAAATTTACACTGGTAAAGTAGTTAAAGTAGAAGAATTCGGATGTTTTGTTGAATTATGGCCAGGTTGTGAAGGATTAGTACATGTTTCACATTTAGATCAAAAAAGAGTAGAACATCCATCAGATATGGTAAAAGTAGGGGACGAAATTACAGTTAAATCATTAGGATATGATAAAAAAGGAAGACTTAATTTATCAAGAAAAGAAGCATTAAATAAAGATATTAGTGAGGACTAATATCTTTTAATTTTTTCTCAAAATTTGGTAATCCAAAATTTTCATTATAATAATTACTAAATTCATTTAAATGAGCTAAAGCTATCTTAGCTGTTAGTTCTAAATCATCATTTGTTACATTAGTATTAGGATTTATTTTACCATGTTCTAGTTCTATATTTAATCCAGTCAGAAAGTCTTTTATACTAAATTTATCAAATTTAATATTTAATTTATTAGCTATATATAAAGCATCATATATATTAAACACCCAATATCACCAATT
>ERZ859923.910-NODE-910-length-14201-cov-1.986357_pt1 | contig 14201 bp, 10 predicted proteins | sample MGYA00510116_ERZ859923 | MGnify/ENA primary metagenome ERZ859923 (study PRJEB30046, sample SAMN00715168) | human gut metagenome | study: EMG produced TPA metagenomics assembly of the A metagenome-wide association study of gut microbiota in type 2... | reverse complement strand
ATCCGCGCCCGGGGCGCGGGGGTTTTCGATGAAAGAAAGGTTAAATTATGATGAAAAACAAGAGTCTAACATTCCGGTTCGATAAGTCCGTATGTATGTCCTTTTCTCTTGTAGACTACATTTACTTCGTCATTCTCTGCATTTCTGAATACGAAGAAATCGTGGCCTGAGAGCTCCATCTGGATGCATGCATCCTCAGGATACATAGGCTTCATACCAAATCTCTTTGTACGGACAATCTTGATTTCCTCGTCCTCTGCATCGTCTGCCTCCACGAAATCATCCTGGAATATCGCCGGTGCATACTTCTTTGCGGAAATCTTGGTTCTGTATTTGCGAAGCTGTCTCTCGATTACTTCCTCTACGAGGTCAATTGATACGTACATATCATTGCTGACCTGCTCAGAACGAATGATATTTCCCTTAATAGGAATGGTGACCTCTATCTTCTGTCTCTCTTTCTCAACACTAAGTGTTGCATGTACCTCCGTTTCCGGCGTGAAGTATTTCTCCAGCTTGCCAATCTTGTCCTCTACTGCTGCTTTTAAGCCTGCCGTTACATCGATGTTCTTTCCGCTGATAATAAATTTCATGATGCCACATCCCTTCGTACTTATTATCATAAGCTGTTATAACAACTTATGATATATAAGAGATTTATGAGATTGTATCTCCTTGCCTCTCTTATATTGTATATTGATTATATCATACCCAGGGATTTTTTCAATATTTTTTGTGCTATTTTCCAAATTTTATAATAAAGAAATGAAATTTTTATACATTTTTTGACATTAAAATTGTCAATCCCATTTTGAGTTTTTTTGACAAAAAGCAAAATTTTATGAGTCCTGCACAAAACGCCTGTTTGTAAAAAGACACACCCACATCCACTCAAAACGCCTGTTTTTTATGTGGATAATGTGGATAACTTGGTGTATAAGTCAAAAACTCTTATAAATACGGCAAATCTTAATGTGGATAAATTCGTGGATAACTCATTTTTTTGTGGATAACTCATTTTTATGTTTCATAGCTATTACATACATTTTGTGCATATTGCATAAAATGTACATATAAAGATACCTGCAAATTAAGTATCTTATGTTAATCAGTACCAAAAAAGCTACAATATATATTTCTCCACAGAAGCAACAGCATTGGCACCATCAGCCGCAGCTGTAATAATCTGCCTGAGCTGCTTGGTTCGGATATCGCCCGCAGCATACACTCCGGGAACATTTGTGGCACAGTCTTCACCCGCCACAATGTAGCCTGCTTCATTCATCTGCACGCTCTTATCAACAAATGCAGTCACCGGCTGCATTCCGACAGCAAGGAATACTCCATCAACAGCAAGTTCATCTGTATTCCCTGTTATTTTATTCTTAACCTCTATTGATGAAACCTTCGCCTCACCTGATATTCTCTCCACCGTGCTGTCCAGTACAAGCTCGATGTTCTCCGTATTCTTAGCCTTGTTCACAAGGCTCTTTGCTGCACGGAACTCATCCCTGCGGTGGATAAGATATACTTTTTCACACATTCTTGCAAGATATATTGCATCCTCCACAGCAACATCACCGCCTCCGACAACCGCTGTAATCTTATTCCTAAAAAAGGCGCCATCGCATGTTGCACAGTAGGACACACCTTTTCCTGTAAATTCTGCTTCCCCCGGTATTCCTGCTTTTCTGTGTACAGCGCCGGTTGCAATAATTATGGTCTTAGCCTCATACTCTTTCTTGTCCGTTACAACCTTCTTAACCTCACCTGCAGCATCCATAGATATGACATTCTCCGTAACGAAACTGACGCCAAGCTTCTTTGCATGCTCAGCGAACTTCATACCCATTTCAAATCCACCAATGCCCGGAAGTCCAAGGTAATTGTCCACATCATAGGTTGTGAGAACCTGTCCTCCCTGCATCATGCTTCCTTCTATGACAATAAAATCAAGCTCAGCTCTTGCAGCATACACCGCCGCCGACATGCCGGCAGGACCGGCGCCTATTATAACCAAATCATACATAGTGAATTTCTCCTTTTTATTTACTGTTTTGACACCCTGACCTCATTTCTATATTGTATCAAATTAAAGTATGTTTATCCAGCAAAAACATTTTTGCCGCATATATCACAAAATTATTGTATTTTTTGTGCTTACACTTACAATAAGATGGTACACTGTTATTTTAAGCTTTATATGGAATGGAGATAATCAGATGAATAAGACTGTTTTAATCACAGGCGCTTCAAGGGGAATAGGGCGCGCCATCGCGTTAGAATACGCAAAAAAGAAATACAATGTCGTGATATGCGCAAGAAACGGCTCTGCACTCGAAAATACCGCAAACGAAGTAAGGGCTCTTGGTGCCTCCTGCCTCGCCGTGACATGCGATGTAGGAAAATATGCTGATGTTGAAAGACTTTTTTCTGAAGCCACCGGACATTTCGGTGATATTGATATTCTCATTAACAATGCCGGAATCTCACACATAGGACTTTTGCAGGACATGAGCATTGAGGAGTGGAACAATATAGTGAACACCAATCTATCCTCCGTGTTCTTCTGCTGTAAGCTGGCAATTCCGGGAATGGTGAGAAAGCAGAGCGGTTCAATTATAAACATAAGCTCCGTATGGGGAGTGGCAGGTGCCTCCTGTGAAGCTGCCTACTCTGCCACCAAGGGCGGAATAAACTCCTTCACAAAGGCGCTCGCCAAGGAGCTCGCTCCATCCGGAATCAATGTCAATGCCATTGCCTGCGGTGCAATTGATACAGATATGAATGCTTTTTTAAGCGAAGATGAACGTGCTTCTTTAATAGAAGAAATTCCAGCCGGACGTCTTGGAACACCTGCGGAAGTTGGCTCACTGGTACAGTCTTTATGCAGTGACAGCGGCTATCTTACCGGGCAGGTTATCCAGCTTGACGGCGGATGGATTTGATTTATTTGATATACGACCGCTCAACGGTTACGACTGCAAAGCACTTCGGATTTTTTTTCTGAATGGCATTATGAACCATATCCTGTACCTCTTTGTCGGTATATTTATACTGATGCGGTACAACTAAATCAAAGATGAGATTGGTAAGGTATGGGCCTTTAGTGCTTCTGAAATCGTGAATGCTTAAACGGTCATCAATTTCTGCAATAACTTCCAGCACCATTTCTTTTAATTCTTCCACTTCTTTATCATCATTGACAACCGGATCCATGTGAATGGATATGCCGCAGTGCAGCTGACCGGCTACTCTGTGTTCCGCAATATCAATAATATCATGTGCGGCAAGCAGGTTCATTGTATACGGCACTTCTGCATGAAGGGTAACAAAAACCCTTCCCGGTCCATAATTATGTACAATCAAATCATGGATTCCGATAATATGCTCATCTTCCATAACCAGTTCCTTTAACTGTCTCACAAAAGATTCTTCCGGCGGCTGTCCAAGAAGCGGATAAACCGTTTCTTTAGCTGCCTCAATTCCCGCCATAAAGACAAATACCGCCACTACGGCACCTGCCAGTCCGTCGATATTTACTCCGGTAAATGTCGTAATCAGAAGCGATACCAGTACCACACCGGTTGCGATACAGTCGGAAAGACTATCTGCCGCTGTTGCGCGCATGGCTGCAGAATCAATCCGCTTTCCCAGCGAGGTATTAAAATATGCCATCCAGAATTTTAATGCAATCGAACCCGCCAGAATCACAACCGATACAACGCTAAATTCCATCGCCTCCGGCTGAAAGATTTTTATAACCGAATCTTTAAACAGTTCAATTGCCATTACGATAATAACTGCCGATACAATCATTCCGGCGATATATTCGATTCTGCCATGTCCAAATGGATGGTCTGTATCCGCCGGCTTGCCTGCCATTTTAAAGCCTGCCAGCGTTACAATGGATGAACCGGCATCGGATAAGTTATTGAAGGCATCTGCCGAAATGGATACGGAACCGGTAATGATACCTGCAAAAAATTTACATGCAAATAAAATCAGGTTGCATATAATTCCTACAATTCCCGCAAAAATCCCGTAGTTTTCCCGCACTTTAATGTCTTTCACATTTTTATAATCCTTTATAAATATTTTTAAAAGTCCTTCACTCATATTTTCCTCTTTTCCGCCTCCATCTTTATTCCACAAATTTTTAGCACCCTCGTATTTATTCGTTATTACTATTATATATACACTATTTTGACAGAATTTCCTAGCAAATTTATATTTTTCCATGTATAATGCTTTATATAAGAAGAAATGCAGGTAAACCTACATAGCATTTTGCTTCGCAAAACAAGGAGGTAAAATCCTCTGCTCCTGCTTGGGGCAGAATGTGAGTAAACTCACATGGCATTTTGCTTCGCAAAACAAGGAGGATTAAAAAATGAAGTATGATTATTTAGTAGTAGGTGCAGGTCTTTACGGTGCGGTTTTTGCATATGAAGCAAAAAAGAAGGGAAAGACCTGTCTGGTGATTGATAAGAGAGACCACATTGCAGGTAACATTTATTGTGAAAATGTATCCGGCATTAATGTGCATAAATACGGTGCGCATATTTTCCATACATCTGATAAGAAAATCTGGGAATATGTTAATCAGTTTGCGGAATTTAACAACTATATCAACTCACCGGTAGCAAGATATAAGAATGAACTCTACAATCTGCCGTTTAACATGAATACCTTCAGCAAAATGTGGAATATTGCAACACCACAGGAAGCAAAGGACATCATTGCATCACAGATTGCAGACTTAAATATTACAGAGCCGAAAAACCTCGAAGAACAGGCACTTTCCTTAGTCGGAAAAGACGTTTACGAAAAGCTGATTAAGGGTTACACCGAAAAGCAGTGGGGACGTGACTGCAAGGATTTACCGTCCTTTATCATCAAGCGTCTGCCACTTCGTTTTATTTACGATAACAACTACTTCAACGACAGATATCAGGGTATCCCGATTGGTGGTTATACAAAGATTGTAGAAAAGATGTTAGACGGCATTGAAGTCCGTTTAAATACCAATTACCTTGACAACAGAGAAGAATTTGATGCAATGGCAGATAAGATTGTATACACCGGTATGATTGACCAGTTCTACGATTATAAGCTGGGTGTACTTGAATACCGTTCCGTACGTTTTGAAACAGAAGAGCTGCCGATGGAAAACTATCAGGGAAATGCCGTTGTCAACTATACAGAAAGAGAAGTGCCGTATACAAGAATCATTGAGCATAAGCACTTTGAATTTGGCAAGCAGCCGACAACCATTATTTCAAGAGAGTACTCAAGCGAATGGAAGAAGGGCGACGAGCCGTATTATCCGGTCAATAATGACAAGAACAATGCCCTGTATCAGCAGTACAAGGAGCTTGCCGACAAAGAACACAAGGTCATTTTCGGCGGAAGACTTGGCGGATACAAGTACTACGATATGGATAAGGTGATTGCCGCAGCACTTGAAATGTGTGAAAAAGAACTGTAAAACAGGGAAAGATAAAGATAAATACTCTGTAAAAGAGTAGAATAGTTAGAATGGGAGAAATGAATTAAGATGAAGCTTCAGAAAATACTTTGGCCGACAGAGGGATTATGCACCGAGGAAAAATTATATCTGCACACCAATGTGATTGATGATGATTTTAACATTAACAGAGATGAGAATCATTTAAAAAGCGATTTAAACTTTATCAACCGCAGCAAAGTCTATATGATGCCGGGCGGAGGCTTTTCGCTGGATAAAGGCGGTAAAGTGGAATTTGATACGTATTTTAATGGATTTTCCATTGAAAAGTGGAGAAAGTACACACAGGTTAAAGAAGTATCCATCAATTTGGAATTACAGGGCGATGTATTAGTGACACTTTCAAGCAAGCTTTTCCTTCACGGAGAAGTTTTAAAGAAAGAGCTTGTAAGACAGGAAGTGCATACGACAGAGAGAAGCTTCTATTCATTCCCATTCGGCAATGAAGAAAAAGGTATGCTCTATTTTGAAGTGACCGCACTCTCAGACGGTGCTGCGCTTTACGGCGGTTACTACGAGGATACGGCGATTGAAAAGCCGCAAAGACAGCCAAAGATTGGTATTGATATCTGTACCTTTAAGCGTGAGCGCTATATCGAGAAAAATATCGGACTGTTAAATACACATGTATTCAACAATCCGGACAGCCCGCTTAAAGACCATCTGGAAGTTTTCGTATCCGACAACGGACAGACACTCGATATCGACAAGCTTGGCAGTGACAAGATTCACATTGTCCGCAATAAGAATACAGGCGGCGCAGGCGGATTTACAAGAGGTCTGATGGAAATTTTAAAGAACGGCAATCCGCACGGCATTACCCATGCGCTGTTAATGGATGATGATATTACAATCGATACAGAATCCATTGAAAAGACCTATACGATTCTTTCGCTGTTAAAGGATGAATATGCCGATGCGTTTATCGGCGGTGCAATGCTTCGTATTGATAAGCCGAATATGCAGGTAGAATCCGGCGCCTCATGGAATGCAGGTGATTTAATTTCCAATAAGGCTAATTTAAACATGAATGTGACATGGGACTGCCTCTTTAATGAAATCGAAGAATATACAGAATTTAACGCATGGTGGTACTGCTGTTTCCCAATGGACGTCGTATCAGAGGAGAATCTGCCGCTGCCAATCTTTATCCGCGGTGATGACCTTGAATACGGACTGCGCAATATGAAGCATCTGATTCTGATGAACGGTATCTGCGTATGGCATGAACCTTTTGAAAATAAATATTCTTCATTTTTGGAATACTACATTATTCGTAACAGACTGGTGGACAATACATTCCACTTCCCGAACTGGGGCAAGGCACAGTTAAAGAAGGCAGTCTGGGGACAGTGGCGCAGAGAGTGTAAGTTCTACCGTTATAAGAATGTGGATTTACATACAAGAGGTGTAAAGGATTTCTTAAAGGGTGTGGATTTCTTCTTAAATACAGATGGTGAAAAGCTTCACAAGGAAATTATGGCAGCAGGCTATAAGGCAGTGCCGATGGATAAGATCAGCGTGCCGTTCCACTATAAGACATACGAGGCATCCAGAACGACAAAGTTAAGCATACTGCACAATACCGTGCGTAAGCTGACCTTAAACGGTTATCTGCTTCCGGCGAAGCATATCCGTATTGTATCCATGGCACAGGTAACATTCCCGGCAGTATGGAGAGCAAAAAAGATTGTATTTTACGATGTAACAGCCAATAAAGCATTTGAATGTGAAAGAAGCTGGGGTCAGGCTGTTGCAAAGTTTTTCCAGGTACTGGGACTCACCATTCAGATTGACTTTAAATACAATAAAGCGAAAAAAGATTTCTTAAAGCGTGGAAATGAGATCAAAAACATTCAGTTCTGGAGTAAATATCTCGGACTGGATAAGCAGTAAAATGTCTGCGGTATGGAGGAGCAACATTGAAGAAGCGAAGAAATAAAAAGAGGATAATCATTGCGGCGGTGATTGTATACCTTGCGGTTATCGGCATTGTAGCAGTCTGGGAATCCGGCAGGCAAAAGCCGGCAAATCCCGATACCTCGGCGGCACAGGAGGAAGCTTATAACCGTAAAAAAGCAGTGATTGATGCACAGGAGGAAGCCGAGCAGCAGGCTTATGATAAAGCGGTACAGCTGCTGGACTATGACGTGGACGGTGCAGCAATGAAAATATCACCGGCAGACTGTTACAGCATTATGACAGCCAACAAGCTTCCGGCATTATCAAGAATGGCGGCAGAAGATTCAAAAAAATATATGGGGAATCTTCAGGTGTTACAAAAGATTGAAAAGCTTGGTATTGATACGGCGTCCTTTGAAACACCGGAACTCAACTGGAAAAATGTATACAACCGTGTATCAAAGACCATGCAGGAGCAAAATACTTTTTCCAATAAGGCAGTCTTTACGGGAAACACGGCATCAGGCTTAAATGCGCTGATTGCACAGAGCAGTGATACGTATATTACGATTGAGAGCAGTACTGTTTTGTTAGATGAGCCGGTTCGGATGAAATCCGGCATTGCACTGGATGCGGCGGGCGTTGCATTTACCGGCAGTACGGACAGCCGCACGGCACAGGCAGTAATTGCAGAAGACTGTACGAATTTTGCACTGTATAACCTGAATCTGACAGCGGGCTGTTATGAGTACGGTATTTATATTATCAGAAGCAATACATTTACAATCGAAAACTGTACCATTTCCAATGCTCTTTATAAGGGACTGGTTATGATGGGTGAAAACAAGAATTTCACAATCAGAAACAATACGGTTTCGTATAATGGTGACGGTGCAGTCTTTTTAGACGGTAATATCAGCAACGGTATTATTGCGGGAAATGATGTCGTTGATAATTACGGCACAAGAAACCTCACAGCCGGGATTGTAATGACTTCCATGGAAATTGACGATTATTATACGGCGTATAATGAGTTTAAAGATGAACATTTATATAACCTGTTAGATACACCGCATGATATTGTGTTATATCAGAATAATGTAAAACATAATAACTCATCAGGTATTTATTCCGATGGGGCATATCAGATTTATATTGTTGAAAATATCATTTATCAGAACGATAAAGAGGGTATGTGTCTGGATTACGGTACATTCGGTGCGTATGTCAGCAACAATATTGTCAAAGAAAACGGCGGACGTCTAAGACAGTCTGATGAAGATTTAGAAGCGGACTTTGTAACGGCGTTTGGACGTCTGTCAGACGGTTCGTCACCGGCAAAGCTTCCGGGCATTTCGATTGATAATTCGGCATATAATACGATTGTCAATAACAATGTTACGCAGAATTACGGAAGCGGTGTGAAGATGGTGCGTTCCGCATACCGCAATATTATTATGGAAAATTCTGTATCAGATAATAATAAAGGAAAAAGTGATGATTTCCATTTCTTTGGAATTGAAATTGGACATGAAAGTACGCCGGATGAACCGGTTAAAGGACTGGACTTTACAGCTTCCTATGAAAATATTGTATGCAGAAATATAGTGACGGGAAGCAATTATGCTGGTGTATTTTTAGCAGCGGAATCTTATTGCAATGACGTATTTGACAATACGATTCTTGGCAGTGAGTGGTTTGCAATTGAATGTCACAGTAAGATGTTTAACAGTATGTTAAACAATATTATGGATCAGGATGTTTTAAATCTGTTTGCAGGATAAGCTGCAATCAGGCATCAAAAGGATTTTTCAAGTGCATGAGTCATGCAGAAAAGAGGAAAACATGAAGAAATTTTTAACCATTTTACTGATGATGACGTCACTGTTGTTATTAGGCACAGTGAATGTATATGCAAATGAACAGACAGAGTCAGATGCACAACAGCAAGGTCTTTTTGATGACCCGGGATACGAAAAATATATACAACAGCAGAATGAGCAGTTACTGCGCGCTTCAATTTCAGATACGGCAGACGGATTCATCCACAACGAAAAATTTGCGGACAGAACCGTTCACAACGGAATTGACGTATCGTACTATCAGGGCGATATTGACTGGACGGCCGTAAAGGAAAGCGGTGTGGAATTTGTATTTATCCGTATCGGCTACAGAGGCTACGGCACAGGAAAGCTGGTTACAGACCCATATGCGCAGAAATATTTAAAGGGTGCAACAGAAGCCGGATTAAAGGTAGGCGCATATGTCTTTTCCCAGGCGATTACCGAGGAAGAAGGCAGACAGGAAGCTGATTTTATTGTCAAAAATCTTGGCGGATATACATTAGATATGCCGGTTGTTATGGACTATGAATACGACGGCACCGGTGAGGGACGTCTTGCAACAGCCGGTCTTTCGGCAGAGGAAGCAACAAAGATTGTCAATGCGTTCAGCACGGAAGCGAAGGCACTCGGCTATGAACCGATGGTTTATGCTAATAAGAGCATGCTTACAAGCGATTTGAATGCAAAAGACATTAACTGCAAGGTATGGCTTGCAAATTATACCTATCAGACAACATATACCGGTGATTATGATTTCTGGCAGTACCGCAGTGATGGCAGTGTAGGCGGCATTTCAGGCTATGTGGATTGTGACTTCTGGTATGAGGAAGCCGTACAGGTAAAGAATGGCTGGGTCTATGAAAACGGTAATAAGTATTGGTACGATAACGGTGTCATGGCAGCGGATAAGGAAGTCTACGATGCCGAAACCGATGCGTGGTACTGGTTTGATTCAAACGGTGTCATGGCAACGGGCAAAGATGTCTTCATACCGGATAATGCAGATCGCACGCAGGGCAAGTGGGTACGTTATGATGAAAACGGCGGTATGATAAAAGGTGAAGACTGTCAGAACGGGAACTGGTACCGCTTTGATGAAAAAACAGGCGAAATGTTAAAGGGCTGGTTTACCGATGCAGCCGGAAACCGTTATTATTACAATGATATTACAGGCTGCATGGAACACGGCACCGTCGTTATTGCGGATGTATCCTATACGTTTGATGCAGTGACTGGAATTTTACTGGATAAGGTATGGTATGTCATCGATGGAAATGAATACTGGTATGAAGGCGGTATCCGTCAGGGTACACAAGGACGCGGTAAAGAAATCTACGACCCGAAGAGTGATGCGTGGTACTGGCTTGATGCCATAGACGGTGGTAAGAAAGCCACAGGAAAAGATGTCTATCAGGAATCAAACGGCGGCAAATGGGTACGTTACGATGAAGATGGTCATATGGTAAAAGGCTGGGATAAGCTGGACGGAAATACATATTATTTTGATAAAATTACCGGTGCAATGTTAAAGGGCGAAGCGGTTATTGACGATGAAGAATATGTATTTGACGAAATAACCGGAATATTGCAATAGAGTAAAGGTGTAGTCGAATGAGGAGTTTTGTGGAGAAGTTAAAAAAGAACCGATTTTTGTTAGTGGTGTTTGGCATTAATTTTGCGCTTGCGTTTTTATCCCTGATATTTTTTATCGTAAAGGGCGGCGGTGTGCTGACACTGACAGACGATTTCAATGCACAGGAAATTCCGTTTAATATGCTGACCAATACGGCGATTAAATCGGGGGATGTATTCTGGAACTGGAATATTGACATCGGTTCGGATTTTGTGGAAACATTTAGTTTTTACAACTTAGGCAGTCCTTTTTTTTGGATTACACTGTTATTCCCGGCAAGTGTCTTTCCGTATCTGACAGGCTGGGTTTACATGTTAAAATATGCGTTTGCGGGACTGTTTTCGTATCTTTATATTCACCGCTTTGTGAAAAATAAGAATACGGCACTGATTGGTTCCATGCTGTACGCGTTCAGCGGTTTCCAGTGCTGTAATCTGGTGTTTTACCATTTCCACGATGCGGTAGCGCTTTTTCCACTGCTTCTTATCGGACTGGAAAAATTACAGACTGAAAAGAAAAAGGGCTGGTTTGCCTTTGGCATTTTTATGAATGCACTGGTAAATTACATTTTCTTTGTCGGTGAAGCTATATTTGTAATTGTGTACTATATTGTGCGGTTTATGTTACCGCAGTATTGTGAAGCCAAAGATAGAAGAGTGTGGTTTAAAAGTGAGTGCGCAAAGGTCGGCAGATGTATTGCGGAAGGTGTGCTGGGAGTCTGTATGGCGGGCATCTTATTTGTACCGTCGATTTTAAGCGTACTGCAAAATACAAGAGTTTCGGAACATATTATGGGAAGCGAAGCGCTGACCTATAATACCGTAGAATTTTTAACAATCTTAAAGGGACTGTTTTTTCCGGGTGAATCCATGAAAAGCCAGGCGGCAGTATCGTATTCCAACTGGTATTCGGTTTCGGCATACCTGCCGCTTGTCGGCATGTTTCTGGTACTCGTTTATGTGCTGAACAAAAAGAAGGACTGGATTTGTAACCTGTTAAAGGTCTGCTTTGTTATGGCGCTGGTTCCGCTGCTGAATAATATGTTTGTAATGTTCCAGCGGGAATATTACAGAAGATGGTATTATATGCCGGTGCTTGTGATGGCACTGGCATCGGCAATGGTGCTTGAAAAGCGGGAGGAATACCGGTTTAAGAAGCCATTTCTTGTTACGGCAGGCATTATGGCGGCATATCTTGTCTATATGACCGTTTATCCGTGGGAGTGGTCGAGCCAGTCGCAGTCCGGGATTTTCAGAACGTCAGTCTTTGCAGCCAGCATGGTACTGGGCTTTGGCGGCGTGTGCCTGACTGCGGCAATATTAAAATATGCCAGACAGCATTATATGATGGTAATGACCATCGCAACAGCGGTATTCTGCTGTATTACAACCGTATATGCCGTGCTTTTATACCGGCATGACAACAGCTTTGAAAGTGCACAGGCAACTTACGATGATATTGTAAAGACCGGTGGAGGTCTGGATTCGGATATTCTGCCGTACCGCTACATGATTTACGATGCGTATAACAACCGGAACATGGCAGGATATGTGCCAAGCAGAAGTTCCTTTAACAGTACAGTCCACACATCGATTTTTGAATTTTATGATGCGCTGGGCGAATCCCGTCATACACTCAGTCCGCAGGGGCCGGAAGGCACGAATGAGATTTTATCGGTTGGATATTATGTTATGGCAGACCCGTGGCCGGACGAGGTTTATCAGACATTTAACAATGGATACCGTGATGTTTATGTATATCATGACGATAAGGCACTGCCGGTCGGCTTTACTTATGATACATATATGACCAAAAGTGAGTTTAACCGGATTGATAACGGCAGCAGAGCCATGGCGATGTTAAAGACACTGGTGGTTGCCGATGAAGATGAAGATACGGTATCAGCATTTTTAAGAAAGTACGATGCAGCTGCCGATGGTGCATATTCACTGGATTTAAGGGAAGAAATCAAGGCGGAGCATAAGCAGGAATCATCAAAGAATTTCTGGTATGACAGCCGTTCATTCGGTTCTACAATTGATGCAGACAGTGAGAAATATGCCTTTTATTCCGTTCCATACAGCAAATCATGGAGTGCATCTGTCAACGGACAGGAAGCGGAAATCTTAAATATTAACGGTCTGATGGCAGTCCGTGTGTCACAGGGAGAAAATGAAATTACATTTTCTTATTGCAATAAGGGACTGTATGCAGGTATGATACTGTCTGTACTGGGATTTGTCGGCTGGATAGGATATGTTGTATACAATAGAAAAAAGAAAGAAGGGACAAAATAAATGCAGGGAAAGATTTTGTACGTGGTTGTGCCATGTTATAATGAACAGGAAGTGCTTGCAGAAACGTCAAAACGCTTGCGGGAAAAGTTCCAGGTTCTGGCTGGCAGTGGAAAAATTGATGAAAAAAGCCGGATTGTTTTTGTAAATGACGGTTCAAAGGATAACACATGGAAGATTATTGAAGAACTGCACAGACAGGATCATGTGTTTTCCGGTATCAATTTAAGCCGGAACAGAGGTCATCAGAATGCACTGCTTGCAGGGCTTATGACCGCAAAAGACTATGCAGATGCAGTGATTTCCATGGATGCGGATTTACAGGACGATATTAATGCCATAGACGAAATGCTAGATAAATACTATGGGGGCTGTGATGTCGTATACGGTGTGCGCAGTAAGCGTGCCACCGATACATTTTTTAAGCGTTTTACGGCAGAGAGCTTTTATAAAATGATGAATGCAATGGGCGCCAATACAGTTTATAATCATGCAGATTACCGTCTGATGAGTAAGAGGGCGCTTGAAGGACTTGCGGAATTTAAAGAGGTCAATCTGTTTTTACGCGGCATGGTGCCGATGATTGGCTATTCGTCTGATGTGGTGTATTATGAAAGAAGCGAGCGTTTTGCGGGCGAGAGCAAGTATCCGCTCAAAAAGATGATCAGCTTTGCGATTGAAGGAATTACATCCCTTAGTACAAAGCCGATTAAAATGATTACCAATCTCGGGGTGTTTATCTTTTTATTCAGCTTTGTCATCTTAATATATAGTCTGATCCGCCATTTCTCAGGAGATACCGTTGCAGGCTGGACAACGATTATCGTGTCCGTATGGGCAATCGGCGGCCTGATTTTATTATCGCTTGGCATTATCGGGGAATATATTGGAAAGATTTATTTAGAGTCCAAAGAGCGGCCAAGATACATTATTGAGCAGTTTTTAAATGAAAAAGAGTAAAATGAACGCCGGGGACGAGCCTAAATCCTCTCTCCGCG
>ERZ859923.908-NODE-908-length-14239-cov-2.187817_pt1 | contig 14239 bp, 16 predicted proteins | sample MGYA00510116_ERZ859923 | MGnify/ENA primary metagenome ERZ859923 (study PRJEB30046, sample SAMN00715168) | human gut metagenome | study: EMG produced TPA metagenomics assembly of the A metagenome-wide association study of gut microbiota in type 2... | reverse complement strand
TTTGCTACTAGGCTTGTTACACTTGATGTTGTACATGTACTTGGTGTATTTCCTGCTCCACAGCTTTGTACTACTACTCCACTTGCAACACTTGCTGCTACGCTTGATTTAAAGTAATATTCAGGATTTTCTATACCTTCTGAACTATAGTTAATTTTAATTATCCTTTGTTGTGCATATGATGTATTTGCTGGTATTTGACTTAATTGTGCTATTACAGGATTTTTAATATTCTCTAGTGCTACATTGCTACTTTTAACTGTTGTAAGTCCTGCATTATCTGTACATTTAACACTTATTTTATAAGTTCCTTTTGATAAATTAGAAAATGTATTATTATCTTGATATTCTTTATCATTTATACTGTATTCTTTTTTTGAGATTCCTGATATATCATCTGTACAACTTGCATTTACTATTATTTTATTTGTGCTTGTTGTTATATTATATATTAAAGTAGGATTAGTTCTGTCAACTTTATAACCTTTTGTACAAGTTGTCTTACCTACTTCTTTATTATTATATCCTGTTGCACATATTATTAAATTTTTACTTTCTTTTTCTACTGTTACTCTATTATTATAGTCTATATTAGGATTGCATTCAGATTCTTCAATACAATACTTAAAGCTATCATATTCGCCTTCTATATCAAATGTTGGTTTTTCTGTTATCCAAGATTCAGAAGCTGGTGTTACATTAATTACAATTTCTGGATATGATGCTTTACCATTGCAAGTTTCATCATATTTAAATTCATATTGATTACTTCCTATAACCCATCTATATATTACACATCCTACTAGTTTTTGATTTGTTTTAGGATTTATTATATCACTTGATTCTATATAACCTTTATTTGCTAATTCCTCGAATGTTAATTCTTTATATAAAGTGTTATAGCCTAAATTATTATATACACTATAATTTTTAGATATTTCTATAATATTATTTATTGTTTCTTCATATGCTTTATTTCTTGAACTATTAATTATATTAGTAGTTATTGGAACTGATATTAGAGCTATTATAGATAATATTATTATTACTGATATTAATTCTATTAATGTAAACGCTTTTTTCATATTAAACACCTACTATTCTTATTTAATTTTAACACATATAAATCTATTAAACAAGAAAAAATATGTTATTTAATATTGTTTAGTTTCTTACTAAAACTTTTATTTGCAAAGTAAATATATAATTTTTTAGTCATTGGAAATATAGTTGAATTTAATGAAATGTTTTTATTATGATAAATTGCTTTTTTAAATTTTTTTAAACTTATATATAATGGAATATTTATTAATTTATAAAGTGGTATTTTATCACATTTACCTGATACTTCGCCTGCACCCAATTTTAAACATCCTTTATAATTATTATTGGTTTTTCTTGAAAATGTTTTAAAAATATCTATTAATGTATCGTTATTATTGGATTCTAAAAAACCACAATTACATATAACATATATACTTTTATTTTGAACTTTATTATTTTCTAAAAATTCAAAATATTTTAAAACTATGCTTGGTGGACTGTCTAAATATAAAGGCATAGAAAATACAAGTGTTTCATATTTATCTAAATCAGTAGAAAAAGAATTGTATAAATACAATATATCCATATTTTCATTTAAATAATCTATATAATACTGTGAGTTAGAATTTTTTCTTTTAGGACTACCATTTATGTATAAGATCATATTAAATCTCCTATTCCATTTAAATTATCTATAAAGTATATATCTGGTTTTAATGTATTATAATTAATTGAATTTCTATTAACTAATTTAGTTAAAGTTTCTACATTTTCATATTCATAAAATATTACTTTGAATTTAATTTTTTTTGATGTTCTTGCTTCATGATGAATTTCTTTATTTCTAAGTACAAAATATGGTTTTACATAACTTATGCTTCTTTCTAATATTCCTTTTACAAGTGGACTATAACAGCCATATTTTCCTTTACTTATTATTATTAATTCATCACATGAACGCATATTTTCTCCCAAAGATTTTAAGGCATCATTATAAATACATTTAAGTGGTGTTTTTAACCAACACGAAAAACATCCTCTACAATAATTAGTAATATTATTGTATACTAAATCATCTTTTTGCAACTTCAAATATTTTTTCTAATATTTCTATTTGTTTTTGTTGTAACTCTTCCTTTTCCCGCATCAAATAATCCATTTGCTTACTCACCTTTTCTGTTACAGCCTCTGCGATCCGCTCTTCAGATTGTTGCGTCTGCTGTTCCACAACACTTGTGATCATATCACGCATCATCTGCTCAAACTGCTGCAATTTTTGTTCTTTGCTGATGCCGCTCACCGGTTCCGCCACTTCCATTGCTGACGGCAGCGGAGTCACCTGCCCCATTCTTGCATGCTTTGGCGATCGATCTTCTTCCATCTGCACCTTTTGATTTAACTCTTCACGCAGATGATACAACTCCTGCGGCGTCATCGCCTCGACTCGTCTTCGATCCGGCAAAAGCAGCTTAATAGCACGAAGTTGAAAACCCTGCTCTTTCCAATCTCTGATCTTATGCAAAATATGAATGTCCTGCTCTCTATAGTATCGATGTCCCTGCCCATTACGTGGAATCGCTAACCCAAGTTCATCCTCCCAATAACGCAGTACATGTGCCTCCACACCAACCTGTCTCGCCGCATCTGAAATGCCAAATCTCTTTTCCATTGTGTCATCCTCCATTTCTAGAAATACTCTTCCATGATTTCTCCGAGCAGCGTTAGTTTTTCTTCTGCTCTTTGCTCTTTCTGCCCACGTATGCCTTTCTCCAACCAAGCCGGTGCCGAAGTCTGCCTGCACATATCCCCCTCCGGCCAAGCCGGTGCTGAAGTCTGCTTGCACATATCCCCCTCTGGCCAAGTCGGTGCCAAAGTCTGCTTGCATGCATATCCATGTTCATTCTGCCATTCCTCATGAACCGCATATTCCATACCGTCCTGCCATCTCCCGGCAATCGACCAGACAGCTTCCTTTTCCCGTTCTGTTTCCTCATTACCGGCAGCTAATGCAAGTGTTTGCTGCTCTGTTTCCTCATTACCGGCAGCTAATGCAAGCGTTTGCTGCTCCGGCTCCTCGAAATAAGCTTGTTGATATTTTGCCTGCTCTTCCGGATACAAATATTGATTTTCCAATCGTGGCTGCAAACTGTTTTCCAAATAATCCAACAAATAAATACGGATCATTTTTTTATGTGCATGCACCTGCATCAATAATTCGCCTCCAAAAATAAGTGCTAATATGATAACGGTGTAGATACAATACATACCGTAAATTTGAAGTGATGTCTGAATATATATCCCATAAATCGTACACACCCCAAAATACATTCCCACAAACCATGCCCCATACAGTCCAACATTTTCCCAAGTAGATAATCGTATTTGATATGCCCGGTATTCTAACAGGTACCTGTCCACAAAACCGCCCACATCTTTTGCCGGAATATGTAGTTCGTAACACACTTGAAATTTTTTGATCAAATTGCGGATCCACGGATTTTTCGTCCCGGCAATTTTAGAACACTCCTCTAACAGATCGTTCATAACATGACCCGCTATACTTTGCAGGAGCAGTGTGATAATCCCTGCACCGAGCATTATCATTAGTAAGCTGTAATTTGCATATAATTGCTGCATCTGCCTCTCCACCTTCCGTTAATTTCATGGCTTTTGTTTCCTGCAGTTTCATCATACTATGTCCTATCCTGTGAAAACAGTGCCCATCGAATATCATTTTACGCCCTTGTTCGACGTTTTCTTTTTTGTTACAATATACATCTGTAACTCATACTTCATATGCACAAAGGTATTGACAGACCACCTTTTGTGCGTTTGGCAAAGTGCGAACACACGGTAACTTAGCAAGTTTGGAAAGGAATGTAAGATTACTATGCACGATACAACTTTGGATCACCTTTTTGCAAAATATAATTACGGTGTTGTCGAAACGGATTGCCCATTTCTCGACATCTATCTCCATACAAAGGATCCTGTCTGCACCCCTGTAGTCGTGATCATCGACGCAGAGGCTGCCGCCGCTGTCAAAGCTGCAGATACACGATACGAAGAAAAAGACCGTATCCGAGCGGGAGAACCATACACACTGAACGCCGAAAATATAGCGATGATCTCTGACCAACTTCAGCAAATGCTAATAGATAACAATTTTGACAACTGTAAATATCTCTATATTTTGATGACGGAAGATGATTCTCTCGGCAGAAAATTATTTCCGGATCGCAAGAACTATTGGCAGATCATTCCATCGCAGGGCATATTACAGGCCTATGAAGACGTAGATACTTTATTTTCCCCTTTGCAGAAAGACTTAGAGCAATTCCTGCAGGAGGGACCGGAACGAACTTCTGACCTTCGATCCGTTCTGCCTGCCATGCGCAGCATTTTTGTAACACTCTTACTGGTTGCTGTCAACATCCTGCTTTTTGTATATGGAGATCTGATCCCAGGCAAAAGAGACGCTCTGTTTTCTATGGGAGCACTAAGCGCAGAACTCGTCTTTGACAAGCAGGAATGGTATCGATTATTTACTTCGATGTTCCTACATATATCCGGAGAACATATTTTTAACAATATGATCACTTTGATCTTTATCGGCGCTTACTTGGAACGACGTTTGGGTCATATCCGTTATCTGATCCTTTATCTGGTCAGCGGTCTTCTTGCAGGCTGCACCTCAATCGTTTATAATGTTGTTATACATTCCGCAAGTACCTCGGTGGGTGCTTCCGGTGCGATCTACGGTCTTATGGGTGCTTTAATCCTTGCATTGATTTTTCATCATGACCGTCAAGAATCCCCGGATCTGCGTCAGATCATTTTTATGATCTTTTGGATTGTTTATGGAAGTTTTGCAATACCAAATGTCGATTTCGCAGCACATATCGGTGGTTTGATCAGCGGATTTGCTATGTACACTTTATTGACTCTGTCCAAAGAGAAAGGAATATAGACTCATGACGAAAGTTAATATTTATTATGGTGGACGAGGTCTGATTGACGACCCGACGTTGTATGTGTTAGAGAAAATTACAAAAGTGCTGGATGAATTGCGGGTTACTGTGGAACGCTATAATCTATATGAAGATAAGCGTGCGATTACCGTACTTCCAAAGACGTTAAAAGAGGCAGACGGTGTGATTTTGGCGGCTTCTTTGGAGTGGTTTGGATTTGGCGGTTTTCTGCATCAGTTTTTGGATGCATGCTGGCTGTATGGCGACAAAGAAAAACTTTCCCATATGTATATGATGCCGGTTGTGATGGCGACAACGTATGGGGAGAGAGAGGCAGAGTATTCTCTGATCCGCGCATGGGAAATGCTTGGCGGTGTGCCGGGCGATGGTATCTGTGCATATGTAGATAATCATGTGGAATTCGAAATGAATGCACAGTTTGGCCTAATGATTGAAAAGAAAACAGAGAATTTTTACCGCATGATTTCAAAAAAGGCGGTTGCTTTCCCGAACAGCAGCGTTGCCGTAAAGAGAAATGTATTGAGAACCAGCAATCTTTCCCTGACGCCACAGGAGAGCGAGCAGTTATCAGAGTATGTTTCCAATGATAACTATGTAAAAAAACAAAAAGAAGATATTGAGGAATTAGCAAGTTTGTTCAAAGGGATGCTTGGCGAGGAAAAAGATGAAGACGATTATGTAGAGCGTCTGAAAAGCCACTTTTTCCCGATGGAAGGACTAAAAGCAGTTTTTCGTATTGATTTAGTGGAAGAAAAATCTTCTCTTATTATTGATATTAATGATTCAAAACTGAATTGTTACCGAGGAACGGTGGAGCAGGCAGATGTTACAGCGAAAGTGAAGACCGCAGTCTTCAAGCAGGTGCTTGATGGCACAAAAACTTTCCAGAGTGCATTTATGTCCGGCGAGTTATCGGCACAGGGAAATTTCAAAATCCTGCGCAATTTTGACACCATTTTCCGGTTTCAGAATATATAACATGGAGGAAATGAAGGATGAGTGTGGATAATTGTATTTTTTGTAAGATTCTTGCGGATGAGATTCCATCATCGGTTGTGTATGAGGATGATATGTTTCGTGCCATACTAGATGTGAATCCGGCTGCGAAAGGTCATGTTATTATTTTGCCGAAGAAGCATGCGGCAAACATATTTGAACTGCCGGATGAAGAGGCATCGAAGATTTTGATTGTAGCCCGCAAAATTGCGAAAGCTTTGAAAGAGACTTATCACTGCGATGGAGTAAATATTTTGCAGAATAACGGAGAGGCAGCAGGACAGACCGTATTCCATCTGCATGTTCATGTGATTCCTCGTTTTGAGGGGGACACAGATCATATTAACATTGGCTGGAAACCGGGTGAAACACCGGCTGATTTACAGGAAATCGCAGAAGCAATTAAAGCAAATTTATAAGGAGAGGATTTTCCTATGAAACGAATTATTTTGACGGGCGGCGGCACCGCCGGACATGTAACGCCGAATATCGCGTTGATTCCGGAGCTTAAAAAAAGAGGATTTGAGATTCATTACATTGGTTCCAAAACAGGAATTGAAAAAGAATTGATTGGAAACTTTGATATTCCGTACTATGGAATTTCTTCCGGTAAACTGCGCCGCTATTTTGACGTAAAAAACTTTACGGACCCATTCCGTATTTTGAAGGGATATTCAGAGGCAAAGAAACTGATTAAGAAAATCAAACCGGATGTTATCTTTTCAAAGGGCGGTTTTGTAACGGTGCCGGTTGTAAAAGCAGCGAGCAGACAAAAAGTTCCATGTGTGCTGCATGAATCCGATATTTCACCGGGACTTGCCAATCGTCTCTGTATTCCGTCCGCTACGGCAATTTGTGCAAACTTTCCGGAAACGATTGCCAATCTGCCGGAGGATAAAGCATATCTGACAGGAACGCCAATCCGAAGCGAGCTGTTTTCCGGAAACCGTCTCAAAGGACTGGATTTTTGTGGATTTACGGCAAACAAACCGGTTATTCTTGTAATTGGCGGAAGTCTTGGCTCCGTTCGTGTGAATGAGGCAGTCCGGGAGATTTTGCCAAAGTTATTAGAAAAATATCAGGTCATTCATCTGTGTGGAAAAGACAAAGTGGACGAATCACTGAAACAGACAGAAGGCTATGTGCAGTTTGAGTATATTCAGAAAGAATTGTGCGATTTGCTGGATGCAGCAGATTTGGTGATTTCGCGTGCCGGCGCAAATGCAATTTGTGAATTGCTGGCCCTTCATAAACCGAACATTCTGATTCCGCTGTCGTTGGAAGCAAGCCGCGGTGACCAGATTTTGAATGCGGCTTCTTTTGAAAAACAGGGCTTTAGCTATGTGATTAAAGAAGAAGAATTAACGAGCGAAAAATTGTTGGCAGCCATTACATCGGTTGATGAGAATAAGGAAACTTATAAACAGGCAATGAGTCAAAGCAATCAGCAGGATGCTGTTGTGAAAGTTGCAGATATTATTGAAAAAGCTTGTAAATAATTGGATGATGCCGAAAATTGGCAGATAATCCAAAATAATGTCATACGATTTTTGAATTTGATGGGATATCCTTCTAGGCAGAAGAATATCCCATTGTTATACTTGTCTTATCAAACAGGAAAGGAAGATGAATATGACAGAGTGGATTCAAAAACAGTATGTTGTGGCAGGTATTGCTGCTGTGTGTCTTGTATCAATGTTAGTTAAGTGCCTCATTCGCTACAAATACCGGGCGATGCTTAGGGAGGTACAGGATATGGGACATTCCAAACATAAACTTGTGAAGTCAATGGTGATGAAATTCGATGCCTGCTATAAGTTAAAAATGGGAGTTCCCAATGTTTCTCTTTTTGTGAAGAAATATTTGTGGCACTACCGCATGATGGGGCTTTATATGAAAACGTGGGAAAATATCAATGGGTTCTGTCTTGTAATTGTAATGGCGGGAAGTATGGCAAGCGGTATTTTTGCCATGATGCAGGGAATGTCTGCGGCAATTGTTTTTTCACAGCTGTTAGCAGGTGTTTTTGCAACCGGAGTTTTATTACTCATCGAATACATAGCAAATACATCGAATCTTTTTGACATGCTGCAGGTTGATATTACGGATTATCTGGAAAATATCTGCAAACCCCGCCTTGAAAATGAACTGTTTCATGCAGAGCATCTAAGTGAATATCAAAGAGAATATTTTGATAAGACACCGGAGCAGAAAGTTGTGGATTTGGATTTTTCGAAGAAAAAAACGGAACCTAAGAAATTAACATCAGAAGACCTTACGTTTACCAAAGAGGAAGAGAGTGTGATACGTGAAGTCATTCAAGAATATCTCGGTTAGTAGTTGACAGAGAGAAAATGGAAAGAGTATAATTTATGGTAAGTGGATTAATAGACTAATAACACAACAGGAGGAACAATTTGATGGGAAAACATGTTACGTTTGATTATTCGTTAGCGGATAAATTTATCCGTGAGGATGAAGTGGAATTGATGATGGCTTCGGTTCATGCGGCAAGAGAGACTTTGGAGTCAAAAAGCGGGGCAGGAAATGATTTCCTTGGCTGGATTGATTTGCCGGAAGATTATGACAAGGCTGAGTTTGAGCGGATTCAGGCAGCAGCGAAAAAGATTCAGTCAGATTCAGATGTATTGGTTGTAATTGGTATTGGTGGTTCTTATCTGGGTGCCCGTGCAGCAATCGAATTTTTGAGACACTGCTTCTACAACAGTGTGGACAAGTCTGTACGCAAGACACCGGAAATTTATTATGCAGGTAATAATATCAGCGGTACATATCTGGCACAGCTGATTGAGACAATCGGCGACCGTGATTTCTCGGTAAATGTCATTAGTAAATCGGGAACCACAACGGAACCTGCGATTGCTTTCCGCGTGATGAAAGAGATTCTTGAGAATAAATATGGAAAAGAAGAGGCTGCAAAACGAATTTATGCAACGACGGATAAAGCAAAAGGTGCGTTGAAGAGTCTTGCAACCGAAGAAGGATATGAAACATTTGTAGTACCGGATGATGTAGGCGGAAGATTTTCCGTATTAACAGCTGTTGGTCTTCTTCCGATTGCAGCAAGCGGCGCTGATATCACAAAACTTATGGAAGGTGCACAGAGTATGCGTAAGCTTTGCTTAGAGACACCGATTGAGAAAAATGATGCCATTTTATATGCAGCAGTTCGTAACCTTTTGTACCGCAAAGGCAAATCCGTTGAGGTGCTCGCAAATTATGAACCGATTTTCCATTATGTAGGTGAATGGTGGAAACAGCTTTATGGCGAGAGCGAAGGAAAAGACCAGAAAGGTATCTTCCCGGCTTCCGTTGATTTGACAACCGACCTTCACTCAATGGGGCAGTTTATTCAGGACGGTTCCCGTATTATGTATGAGACCGTAATGGAACTGGAAAAACCGGCACTTGACCTTACCGTGAAAAAAGAAGAAAATGATTTGGACGGCTTGAATTATCTGGCCGGAAAAACATTGGATTTTGTAAATAAGAGTGCGATGAAAGGAACACAGCTTGCTCATACGGATGGTAATGTTCCAAATCTGCAGATTCGTATTCCGGAGCAGAACGAGTTCTATCTTGGTGAGTTGTTCTACTTCTTTGAATATGCCTGCGGTATCAGTGGATATCTGCTTGGCGTGAATCCATTTAATCAGCCGGGCGTTGAGAGTTACAAGAAAAACATGTTTGCTCTGCTTGGTAAACCGGGTTATGAGGAATTAAGTAAAGAATTGCTTGCAAGATTATCGTAAGGAAAAAGACAAAACAAAAGGGACCGTCAAATGACAGTCCCTTTTTAATTTTAATAAAAATTATTCAGCTTCAATCGCACCGGTAGGACATGCTGCTGCGCAAGAACCGCAATCCAAGCAAGCTCCGCCGTCGATTTCGTAATGTGCATCGCCTTCTGAAATAGCGCCTACTGGACACTCAGATGCACATGAACCACAACTGATGCAAGAATCAGAAATTTTATAAGCCATTTTTAAATCCTCCTTTTCTCAAAAATATTTTGAACATACTCACATGATAATACAATTTGCTCAAAAATACAAGGGAAAATTTATCGATAAGCCCTTAGAAAAGAATGGAAAAGGAGCATGACTTACGTTACTGATAAAAAATATCATTACTGAGCGGCAAGCTGTTTGCCAAGTGCCTTACATTCGGCAATAGCATCGTCATTTGGGACTTCCTGACAAATCAGACCCTCGCCGTTTAATACACGTGCGCCGGCTGCTTCCATACGCTCTACCCAGTCACGCATCCACTGACCGTCACCCCAGCCATATGAGCCAAAGAGTGCAATGGTCTTTCCACCAACGCTTCCTTCCAACTCGGATACAAAAGGTTCCATTTCGCTTTCTTCCAAAACCTCTGCGCCCATTGCCGGACATCCGAGTGCAAATACTTTTTCTGTTTTCAAGGCATCCAGAGAAGCGTCCGTAACATCAATAATTTTAGCTTCTTTGCCTGCTTCTGTTACGCCTTCGCTAATCGCTTCTGCCATAGCCTGCGTGTTTCCTGTCTGTGACCAATAAACAATCGATATCATAGTTAAACCTCCTTTATGTAGTTAGTTAAATCTAACTCACGCTTATACTAGTTTACTTTATGAAATCTGTCAACCGGATTATTGATAGATTTAATCAGCATCCATTAATTGAGATTCTTTCTTAAAAATGGAAAAACTTTACAGACTCAAAATGCGAATAACATTCCTTGACAAAGAATACACTTGTGACTATAATCGAAATTGCATGATATGATAGTTATCGATGACGAAAGCCAAAAGGAGGATATATACTATGTTGAAGGAAGTAACAAAGGATATGCTGATTGGAGAAATTTTGCAGGCAGACGCAACGGTTGCACCGATTCTTATGGCGTCCGGTATGCACTGCATTGGCTGCCCGGCTTCTCAGGGAGAAAGTTTAGAGGAAGCAGCAATGGTTCACGGCATTGACAGCGATGAACTGGTTACGAAAATTAATGAGTATCTGGCAACAAAGAATGCATAAGATTGTATTAAAAAAGGACCGCTTTTGTGGTCCTTTTTTCATGTTCTTAATTCATTGCAGCCTTAAATATCAGCAAGCTTAGTTAATGCGTTGTCCTTCAAAATCAGACGAAAATGCTCGTTATAATATGCCTGTGTGGCATAAGTAACATTTTCCTCTTTTGCGTATTCAGCCAAAGCAGAACACATCAGACGGAAAGCATTTTTCCCTTTGCCACGGTGGAGCAACAAGAAATACCGCTTAGTAGCAGGGTCTTTCCACAAACTGTTTTTGCCACGGTAATCGCAGTCAATCTGACTGGTAAGTGTTATCAGCGTATTCAGGGAATCAAAGGAGAATACTTTGATTCGGTTAGCAAGTGGTTCTGCCTCTTTTTTCTTAGCATTGCGTCTGTTTCCCTGCAAAGTATCCTTTAATGGTACAAATTCGCCTGATGATTCAGAAGAATCTTTTGTTTCATTATCCTCGGCTTCTTCCAATAATTCATGGAGCTGCTCGAAGCAGTTTATGAAATCCTCAGAATTCTCCGGTGCATCTTCTTCTAACAAATCATTGTCATCGGAATCGGCATCATCCGATGGGCCAAACATGGAGAAACGCTCATCCAATTCATCTGGATTATCAACTTTATTAATAAGCAGAATGATGGAATCCCGTGAAGTCGGGATTGCCTCAATCATAAGTGGAATATCATCCGCATCAAAACCTAAGTCTATATTCGCTTGCTCCATTATATCACGAAAAAGTTCTTTAGCTTTATCGGAGCCGTAAGCCAATTCACTGATTTTGAGCTGACGTTCCATCAAATCATGTTTGTTTAAGGTACAACGGATTTGATTTTCACTCGTTCGTTCAATTTTCACAAGCACACATCCTTTCATATTTTCTATTGTAGAAAAGTATAAGTTATCTTATCTATAAAGTCAACACTAAGTGAAAAAAAACAAGGGGAAAGTCGTTTAGTCGTTTGGGATGAGCTGAAACGGATAGACGACACTTGTTTTGGCAAAATCACCTCTTATATAATAGAAGCAGGTAAGTCAAAGCGATACGATGGGAGGTGCAGGAAAATAATCTATGACTTGCCGGGATGGAACGAAAAATGGCACTTTCATATGATAATATCACGGAAAAGTATTATGAGGGGGAAACTATGCAGCAGAATCAATGGATTGTAGACGAGATGAATCAGGTTTACAAACAAGGAATACGAGTTGATGTAAATGGGCTTTCGTATAATCCGAAAACCTCAGCAAATTTAATGCGTGTATTGGAAAATGGTTCCTATATGCTAGACTATGAAGGAGACATGTTGGGGCGTATTGTGGCTCTGCACGTGGATTCTGTCGGGCCATCGGAACAGCCATCCTATAAAACGCTGCGCTGTAAAAAAACAAAAAACAGGCCGGAAAAAAAGAGGCGTAGCGAAAAAAATAAAAAAAAATAAATTTTTTGCAACTTTTCCTCTCTTTGAATCGTCTTATTGGTATAAAGGGGTAAGAAAAAGCCCAAAACAATAAACTTAGTAAAAGGGAGGTTTTTTTATGAAAAAACAAATTTTATTTGCGGCGACAGCATTGATGCTCACCGCAGGCGTAGTGGCAGGATCAAATGAGTCGGAAGCAAAAGCACCGAAAAAGATTGCGATTAACAAGAAGAATTTTCCGGATCAGGTCTTTCGTGAACTTGTAAAATCCAATTATGACAAGAACAAAGACAAAAAGCTCTCAAAGGGCGAGATTAAGAAAGCAAAGAAGTTTGGTACATCCAGTACCAAAAACTCGATTAAGATTAAGAAGTCCAAGTATGGAAAGTATACCAAAAAGTATATTAAGGACATTAAGAACTTTAAGGGAATCGAGAAACTGACAAATCTTCAGAAGTTTGTTGCGAACGAGACGTCAGTAAAAACCATTAACTTAAAGAAGAACAAGAACTTAACATATCTTGAGATGCAGGATGGCAATCTGCGCAAGATTGATTTGAATAGTAACAAAAAATTGAAATATGTCTATCTGGCGTATAACAAAATTTCTTCCCTCAAGATGAACAAATGTAAAAAATTACTGATTGTAAATATTCAGGGACATATGGTTAAGAAAGTAAAAATCAACCGTAACAAAGCAACCGTTGTATACGGTGAAGATTATTATGCACCATATGCGGTAACAAAAGTAAAAGAAAATTTCAGCAATTTGAATAAAGCAGGACAGATGGATGGTGATGGTACATTCTGTGTATATGAGTGGGCAACAGACCATTCGAACTGCCTTCGTAAAACCGTAAGCGGTGCTGCTATGGCAAGCCAGCCGGTAGCCTTAGATGCAGATGCTGCAGCAAAGGCAAAGGGCATGCAGCAGATTACGGCACAGTGGAAAGATGCGAAAGGCAACTTCTACTTCTTAGCGGATAAAGATGGCGATATGGTTGCCAAGACGGCATATTATCTGGTAAAGGTGAATGCGCAGGGTAAAATCGAGGCTGAACTTGCAGTCAACGACCAGTTGATTCCAAATATGACCGGTATTCAGGAAAAATACAGTATGGAACTTTTGGCAGTTCAGAACAATACTGCCGTACTCAGTATTTTGACTACCGGAAATAATGGTGTTGTAACGGTTGACTTAGATAAATTGACGATTACAAAAGAGGCTGTTTGCAGTTTTATTCCGAAAACAGCAGAGGGGGATGTAATTGCCGGCGTTGAACAGGATGGATTTGAGTTTCATGATGTAGTAGTCAGCAAATTGGTTTCTTCCGGTGTGCAGAAAGCAGCGGATGGAAAAACAGACGTAGAAAAATGTCTGTTGTCAAACGGCCACGTTATGAGTATTCCGCTTCGCGAATCCTATGGTATGTACGGCAGTGCGGTACAGATTTACGGACAGAACATTTATGTGATTTCCGGCGAAGGATTTTTCAAAGCAAAACTGACCGCTAAGAAATTTACACAGCTTTATGGAATCAGTAACTTTGATGGCATGCAGGAAAGTGAAGTAACCTTTAGTCTGGCAATGAAGAATGAAAAAGAGATTTATCTTATGAGTGAAAAGCAGGACGATGATGATAAGGTGACATACCAGTTGCAGGCTGGTAAAATCGGATAAAGAGACTCGGGAGTAGTACGAAGTAATAAAGTAAGAGCCGCCAGGCGCTTTTGTCCTG
>ERZ859923.905-NODE-905-length-14272-cov-1.682563_pt1 | contig 14272 bp, 11 predicted proteins | sample MGYA00510116_ERZ859923 | MGnify/ENA primary metagenome ERZ859923 (study PRJEB30046, sample SAMN00715168) | human gut metagenome | study: EMG produced TPA metagenomics assembly of the A metagenome-wide association study of gut microbiota in type 2... | reverse complement strand
GAAATGAATCGGATAACGAAGTATTTGAGAGTTTACAGAATGTTATTAAAGTGTGCCTTGATGAAACAAATGGAATATCGAGTAAATTTTTTGTTAATGATTGGTATTGAAGGCATTTTTTTGGTCACTAAACTGTTATATTCGTATATTGTATATGATACAGGAGTAACAATTCATGGTTTTAGCCCCGATATGATAATATTTTACATCGGTACATTTATTTTAATGAGTGGGATTTATATGTTTTTGTTTTATTTTAATTTTTCTAATATATCTTCTTTAATCCGGCAGGGAGATTTGGATTTGCTGGTAACAAAGCCAATATCATTACAGTTTATTCTGACAATGAAACAGGTGGACTATGGAACTCCAGTGCCTAATATTATTGCAGGCGGTGTGATTGTAATATATCAATGGAATAAAATTGGGATTTCTATGGATTTGGTTTTGATACTAGGATATATTATGTGTATTTTGTTAGGAAGTGTTGTGGGATATAGTGTTATGTTTGCGGTACAGTTGATTTCATTTTTTACAATTAAAGCCGATGCTGTACGTGAAATTACAGATTCTTTATGGGATATTAATAATATGCCAATGTTTATTTATAACAAGTATATTAGAGCTGTAGGATGTACTGTGTTACCTATCTTTATTGTTACAAATTATCCAGTACTGTTTGTATTGAAAAAATTAACGCATTATCAAATAATAGGCGGCTTTTTGTTTTGTATTTTGTTGTTTTGTCTAGTAAGAAAATGCTTTCACTATTGCATGAAACGGTACACCAGTGCAAGCAGTTAAGAGGAGGGAAATATGGATAGAGAAAGAATGTTGAGATGTTTCAAAAATATAACATTTTTGCAGGTGGAACCTACAACATACTGTAATTTTACATGTGATTTTTGCTGTGGAAGGCATTTGAAGCAGGCAAATTTAGATTTGAACATATACCAGAAGTGCATTGAAAAACTTCCTGCTCTAAAATATTTGGAGCTACAGGGGGAAGGAGAACCATTTTTATGTCCAGATTTTTTTGATATGGTTAGAATTGCCAGAGAAAGAAATATTGAAATATCTACAATAACAAATGGCAGTTTGTTGACAAAAGAAAATGTTGAAAAAATTGTTGTACCTGATATTGTGAAAGTAGATTTGCTGAGTATTCTGGAAGAAAAGTTACAAAAGGCGGGGTTTTATTACAGAGTGGCATATCGTGTCAAAGCGGTAGATTCGATGGTCAACAAGCTGATATTTAAGGATTACCGGCGGAAAGGCACGGAAAACGAAGATAAGAAAATGCAGGATTTAATCGGAATCCGGATTATGCTGTATTTCAGTGATGATCTGGAAATCTGTATGAGACTACTGGATACGCTGTTTGTCGAGCCCGGCAAGTGGGAAACCACGGAAAACAATGAATATGAGTTTAAGGCAATGAAGGTCAACGGAATCTTTAAGCTGCCGGCATATTTAAGCAAGACGATTGTCAATCCGTCACTGGCAGATTATGTTGACAGTACTTTTGAAGTACAGGTCAGAACCAACTCCTTTGAAGGGTGGCACGAGATTGAACATGATCTGCGCTATAAAGGTTCGGCATTCGGTATCGGTAATGAAGCGCTGGCACGCAAGATGAACAGTATTCTGGCAACACTGGAGCTGTGCGATGATTCTATTGTACAGCTGCTAGAGGATCTGGGACACCAGCACTATAAGGATAAGCTGTGGTGCGACATGATACGATGCCATTACAGGCTGAAACTGGACAATACGCCGATGTATCCTGAAATTGAAGAAATTTTAAACAGTGATACAGAGCTTGCAAAGCAGTTTTACCGTTTTGACCGCGGAAAAACAATTGCACAGCTTTGGAATAATACATCGGATAAGGGTGTGCAGTTAAATGTTAATAATATTATCCGCATTGTAAACCAGATTGGTCCGAATGATGAGCGGTTAAAGGAAGTTTTTGCAAAGCGCGACAGGGCGGCTCATCAGGAAACGGAAAACAGCGGCAGGCGCAAGCGTTTTGAACCGTTTAAGACACTGGGAAGATATAAAGTTTTTCAGGCACAGACATACATAGAAACGGCCAATTTAAAGACAGAAGACGCGTTCCGCAAGGCGGCAGGATACATTTATTCATGGGTAAAGTCCCGCTTTAATGAGGTCTTTTCTGATATACCGGAGCAGGTTGCCGGTTACAGTGGCAGTACGCCGGGATACAGTGTGCTGGTTGACTATGATGAGGAAAAATGCTATTTTAAAGAATATACTACGCATTTTGATACCAGAATATCTTCCCGTATCTGGATTTCAGAGGCGGTTGTCAAAAAAGACGAAAAAGGACTGCTTTTTACGGTGCTGAATGAATATGCAGAGCCAAAGGAACGGTACCGGGATAATGAAAATATTTTATTTTCCAGACCGAATTTTTATGGTGAAATTGCGGACAATATCGGAATCTGTGATGTGGTACGGCTCCGCGAGAGTGTTCATCATGTTGATACGGAAAATGCGGCGGAAATGGACAGCCTGATTGCCAATCCGGACAGAAAGTTTCCGGTAATTGTCTTTATGGCAGTAGACAAGGAATGGACGGAAAAATTTGACGTGGATTATTTTTCTTATCTGGTTGGCTATTATGCGCACATTATGTTTGTAGAGAAAGCGGAATCAGAAGCTTTTGCTCATAAATACGGACTTCATGCGGGATATGAAGATTCAATTACGGTATTTTATCCGGGCGAAGCACCGCAGACCAGCTACAAATCCGATATTCTGGAAACGCGCTTTGAAGTTATCAAGCTGGAACAGAAAAAATACTGGAACGAATTCGGGTGTCGCGCGTACAGACGCCAGCTCGTATCCCAGATTCGTGAAAAGAATGTGGCTTATGGGGCTGGGAAGGAAACAAAACAGTAAAACAGACATAAAAATAAAAATCCTCCCATACGTTAAAACAGATGAAACGCTGTCAGACGCATGGGAGGATTTTTTTATGGCAGATTGTAAAAATGAGCAGATGGGTATAGTGCAGATTGCAGATAAACAGGGTACAGATGAACGAATAAACATGTCAATAACAGATGTGATGTACTGGCTTGACAAAATGCAGGAAAAAGACCGGCTGATTTACACGAAGGAAGAAATAGAGCGGTTAAACCGGCAGATTTATTGCAGGTGTCTTGAAACAGGAGATATGTTTGATATTAAAGAAATAGTAAAAGATACTAGTAAAAATGTCTTTATTGCAACTAGTGATAACTATACAGAATTAAAGGATATAGTTAAAGATATTGGTTATTCTAAAATAGTGGTATCATCATTAAGTGAATCATTAAAAGATGGTGTTGATTTATTTTACGATTTTGATAAGAAATATCATTCTTTCAAACCATATAAAGATGAAGATACTATTTCATTTAGTGAATTTTTAACGATTGGTAAAAACAAACAAGTTGAAAGAGCAAAAGTAACTTTAGATGATGACTTTTTAATTACTTATACTAGTGGTTCTACTATTGTTGGTCTTCCTAAAGAAATAGTGCAACAGCATAGAAGCTTGATCGTTATGGGAAGACTTCATGATTATGACCTATCAGGACTTCCAAAGATGAAAGATGTCAGAATGCTAGCACATATACCAACTTATTCGAATACAGATGTTATTACTAGTATGTCTGATCCTTTATCACAAGGTTGTAGTGTAGCATTAGAACCAATTTATGACCGAGATTTCTTTAACTCTTCCTTGGTAATTAATCGTCCAAATGCAGTAGCTGCAACGAGAAGTTTTTGGATTCATTCATCACTAACATACCAAAAAGAATTTCCAAATATTAAGCAACGTGGTTTATTTATTCCTATATCAGTTGGTGAGAATACTTCCTTAGGCGAAGAAAAACTAATTAATAAATTTTTAAAAGAAGTAAAAGCAGGACAAGATAGATTACCGATACCAGCTGTTTTATCAATGGGTGGAGGAGACTGTGAGCATGGTGGAATATATTTTTCACTATATCATGCCTATAAGAGTAAATTAACTGCAACTAGTAAATATGGATTGGTTCCGTTTAAGGGACTTTCTCAAGCTATTTTAGATGAAGAAGGTAATCATATAACAGATGGAAGTGTGGGTAGATTAGTAGCTATCGGACCAACTACAATGAAAGAATATAACAACAATAAAGAAGCAACTAATAAATTTTTTAAACATGATAAAGAAGGCAATATCTATGGTGATTGTAAATTATGGGCATCAATGAAAAGTGATAATAGAGTGGTTTTACATGGCCGAATAGGTAATGACTTTAGAATGAAAAACGGTGATGTTGTTCCTTGCTATTTATTAGGAGAGATAGTAGAAGAAGATAGTAATAATATTTTATCTTGTGAAGTGGTTAATGTTAAAGATGAAGAAAATCAAGATACACCTGTAATTTACTATGCATTACAACCAGACTGTAAAGATGGGTTATCGGCAATTATGCATGCGAATAGTCGCCTTTGTGAAAATATTAATAAGGAACTTATGGAAAGAGTACATTTTTCTAAAGTAAATGGTGAATTTGATTTAACTGGTTCTGGTAAAAGAGATATTAACACTTTAAACGAGAAAGGACTAAATAATACATTTACATTAGGATATATAAAGAAAAATAAAATTAATAAAAATAAAAAGTATGAAAAGAAGATTTAAATTCTTCTTTTTTTGTCGCTTTAATGCTATAATTAAGAAAAGATAGGAGGAATTTTATGACGACAGGGTTATTCTTTCCAACTTGTGCCCTTTGTTTTTCAATATTACTAAATATAATTTACTTTAGTAAAAGAAGAATTAAAAATGTTGAGAATAAATTATACCAATTTCTAGTGATAAGTAATTTGTTTGCTTTGCTTTTTGAATATGCTTGTACCTTTATGTCTATTAATTACATACCTTTTTTTAGTGATTTAGTTTTAAAGATATACTTATTATTACTATTAGTGTGGATTGGAATATTTTCTATCTATATGATATATATAACAAAAAAAGATCATGCAATTTCTAAATTTTTCTGGATAACAGCTTTGGTAATATTTACTATTCCTATTTTAATTCTTCCTATTACTTTTTCTAAAGGAGTATATGGACCAATTATAAGTGGAGCATCAGTAAATTTAGTTTATTTAGCAAGTTTTATTTTTATCAGTATATGGGTAATAATAGTAATATTTAATAAGTCCTTTAACTTTAATAAAAAAATTATTCCGTTAATGATTTATATAATACTAGGAATTATTACTTCTATAGTACAAAACTACGTTCCAGGAGTATTACTTATTACACCATCAGAAACATTAGTTACCTTTCTTATGTACTTCACTATTGAAAACCCAGATGTTAAATTGATTGAAGAGTTGAATATTGCTAAAGAAACTGCCGTAAGAGCAAATAATGCAAAGACAGAATTCTTATCAAATATGTCTCACGAGATAAGAACTCCCTTAAATGCGATAGTTGGATTTTCAGAAGCTCTTCAAGAAGAAGAAGGGATTCCAGAATCAGCAAAAGAAGATGTTAAAGATATAATGATGGCTAGTCAAAGCTTATTAGAGATAGTAAATGGTATTTTAGATATTTCGAAAATAGAAGCTGATAAATTAGAAATTGTTAATACTACTTATGAACCAGTAAAAATCTTTAATGAACTAGTTGTGTTAACTAAAGGAAGACTTGGAAATGAAAAACCAATCGAGTTAAGAGTTAAATTTAGTAAAGATTTACCAAGTTCCTTATATGGCGATTATGCAAGAGTTAAACAAATTGTTTTGAATCTATTGACTAATGCGGTAAAATATACGGAGAAAGGATATATTGATTTTGTTGTAGAAAGTGTCATTTTGAAAAATAGTATTTGCAGGTTGATTATTTCTGTTGAAGATACTGGTATTGGAATTAAACGAGATAATATTGACAAGTTATTTCAAAAGTTTGAACGTGCTGATGAAGAGAGAAATATAACTATCGAAGGTACAGGACTTGGTCTTGCTATTACTAAAAAATTAGTAGAGCTAATGCATGGGGAGATGGTTGTTCAAAGTATCTATGGAAAAGGTAGTAAGTTTACTGTTTGTATTGATCAAAAGATAGTAGATATTACACCTAAGAAAGTAGTAATACCAAAAGAAGAAGTACCAGTTAAAAGAAATTATAAAGGAAAGAGAATATTGGTAGTTGATGATAATAAACTTAATCTGAAAGTAGCCGAGAGATTACTTAAAGATTATAGTGTATTTATAGATGAAGTATCAAGTGGAACGGATGCTATTAAAAGAGTAGAAATGGGCGTACCGTATAATCTTATTTTAATGGATGATATGATGCCAGAGATGAGTGGTTCGGAGACTTTATTAAGATTAAAAGAAAAAGAAGATTTTAAGATTAAAACGGTGGCACTTACTGCTAATGCAATAGCAGGAATGAAAGAAAAATATCTAAGTATTGGTTTTGATGATTATTTATCTAAACCAATTCAAAGAAATGAATTAGAAAGAGTACTTGATAAGTATTTGAGGGAGGAAGAACAATGAGAGATGTAACACTATTAACAAGTAATGGAGTAAATGTAGCTAAGAGTTTGGAACTATTTGGAGATATGGCAACTTATGATAGTACCTTAAGTGACTTTTTAGCAGATATTAATGAAAAGGAAAATAAAATTAAATTATATAAAGAAAGTGGAGATATGGCTAATTATTCAATCTATGTTCATGGATTGAAAAGTGATGCTAAATACTTTGGTTTTGATACTTTAGCAAATTATGCTTATCAACACGAAATGGCTAGTAAAGAAAATAATCTTTACTTTGTAACAGAACATTTCAATGAGTTAATATTAGAACTAGATCGAATTGTTCATTTAGTTAAACAGTATTTAGGTTTAGAAGATGCAGGAGTACAAACAACAATTACTGCTCCTCGTAAAGATAGAGCACTTATTGTAGTAGATGATTCAGCAGTTATTAAAAACTTTGTTTTAAAGATTTTTGATCAACAATTCGAAGTTTTAATGGCTGGGGATGGTGAAGAAGCTTTAAGATTAATAAATAATAACAACGGTCAAAAAATAGTTGGTATGCTACTAGATCTTAATATGCCAAATGTTAATGGCTTCCAAGTTTTAGAATATTTTAAAACTAATAATTTATTTGATTCTATTCCAGTTTCTATTATAACTGGTGTAGGTGATAATACTTTAGTAGCGCAAGCTTTTGAGTATCCAATAGTAGATATAATTAGAAAACCATTTAATGAAAGAGATATCAAAGCAGTAGTAGAAAAAACAATACAGTATGCACATTAATAGATAAGTAAAGGCTAGTTTTTAGTCTTTTTTCTTATGAAAAACAAAAAAATCAAAAAATTACTTACGAAAAAAATTTAAATGTGGTATATTGTAAAAGCTGTTAAAAGCAGGGAAGAGGTGTTTTATGAAAAAAGTAGATCTTGGTAAAGAAAATATTAATAAACTATTGATTTCGTTTGCCATACCTTGTGTAATTAGTATGTTAATCAATTCAGTTTATAATATTGTTGATCAAATCTTTATTGGAAAAGGAGTGGGTACGTTAGGAAATGCTGCTACTAATGTAATTTTTCCACTAGTAATAATTTTTAATGCAGTAGCTGGTTTAATTGGTAATGGAGCAAGTGCTAACTTATCATTAAAATTAGGAGAAGGTAAAAAAGAAGAAGGAGGTAAAATAATCGGCAATGCTGTTACTATCTCTATTATTTCAGCAATCGTTTTAAGTGTTATATCTTATCTTCTATTACCACAATTAGTTTATTTTTTGGGTTGTACGAAAAATGTTTATCAATATGCCGTAGATTATGGAAGAATAATCATTCTTGGAGCACCATTTATGATAATTTATTCTGCTCTTTCCCAAATTATTAGAGCAGATGGTGCCCCTAAATATTCAATGATTTTGTTAGTAGTAGGGGCAATTTTAAATATTATTTTAGACCCTATCTTTATCTTTACATTTAATATGGGTGTAAAAGGAGGAGCTATTGCTACAGTAATCGGTCAAATAGTTTCCTTTGTAATGGCTATTATGTATTTGAAACGGGTTAAGTCTGTTAAACTAACAAAAGACTCATTTAAACTTGATAAGAGTATCTTTAGAACTTTAGGACTTGGTTTATCATCATTTATTACTCAAATAACTGTATTAGCTTTATTTGTCTTTATGAATAATATGATGACTAGATATGGAGCAGCAACTAAATATGGAGCAGATATTCCTTTATCTGTGTATGGAGTTATTTCTAAAATAAATAGTCTTTATATATCAACTATTTTAGGTATATCTATTGGTGCCCAACCAATAATTGGTTTTAATTATGGTGCTGGTAAATACGATAGAGTTAAAGAAGCATTAAGAAAGGTTTTAGTAGTAAACTTGGTAGTAGGTTTAGTATTTAATATAATTTTTTACTTATTCCCACGTCAAATGGTAAGTATCTTTATAGCAAATAGTGACCCTAATTATAAATTATTTTTAGAGTTTGCTGTTTTAATATGTCACTCTTTCTTATTAGTTATGGGACTTAACTTCTTAGAAATGACAACTTCTATTGTGGTGCAATCTTTAGGAAATGTTAAGAAAGCTACAATGGTGTCATTTATTAGACAAATAATTTTATTTATTCCAATCGCTTGTTTTATGGCTAATTACTTACATAAAGGAATTTATGGTGTTTTAAATGCTGGACCAATCGCTGATACAATTACTTTCTTTATTGCAATAATTATTTTCTATTCTGAATATCGAAAATTATCTAAGAAAAATATTTTAGTTGATACCACTGATACACAAAGTGACACAACTTATAATGGTAAGAAAATAGTAGTTACCATTTCTCGTGAATATGGTAGTGGTGGTCATTATGTTGGAGAATTACTTGCTAAAGAAACAGGCCTTAAATTTTACGATAAAAATTTAATCAATATGATTAGTAAGAAGACAGGTTTATCTAAAGAATATGTTAGTGAAAATGACCAAAAGCTTGCATCTTTCAAATATAGCGATAATAATGATGACAAAATCTTTATTGCTGAGAGTAAAGTGATTCAAGACCTAGCAGCCAAAGAATCTTGTATTATTGTTGGTAGATGTGCTGATTATATTTTAAAAGATAATAAAGATACATTAAAAATATTCTTATATAGTAGTGATCAAGATAAAGTTAATCGAGTTGTTAAGTACTATGGAATCAAAGAAGACCAAGCTATTAAAGAAATTAAAAAGGTTAATAATGAACGAGCTAAACACTACAAATATTATACAGAAAGAGATTGGTATAATTTAGCTAATTATGATTTAGCTCTTAATGTTGATCATTTAGGAGTAGAAGATACAGCTTTATTAATAAAAGAATATATTGATGAACACTAAATTTTTCTCTCATTTGTTTGACACTAGTAGTAACATAAAATATAATAGTTAATAGCAAGGAGTTAGAAAATGCAAAAAATAGAAAATTTAAATATAAGACCAATATCACAACTGATATATCTTAAATATAGTGTTAATAATTCAAAAATATTAAAATTTAAAATAGATAAGGAACTAGATAAAAGACTAAAAAAAGATTATCATCTTAATAAGACTCAGGCGAAGATGTTATTATCTTTTGAAAAGCATACGATTAAAGAATCTTTAAGTGATAGAAAAGATTATATTTTTGTCGGAGAACATTCCCTTAGTAATACGCTTGATATAATTTATTCTAAATTAGCTTATGTAGAATATGATGATGAAGAAACTTATAAAGAGGAACTTGATAATCTTTCTCTTAGTGAGTTAGCTTTAGTAAATTATATTAGCACTAGACTAGCAAAAGGATATAAGAAAAGAACAAATAGTTTACTTCAAAGACTAAGAAGTGGAGAAGTTAGTGTTTATGATGCTTTAGAAACATCAGTTAATATGCAAAAATTTCATCATTATTTAGCAGAAGGTAGTAAAAATCATTTCTTAAACCAACCATATTTTACTAGTAAAAAGCAAGCGATGAATCAGTTTAAAAAAGAACAAGAATATATGTTAGCTTATAATAAAAATCTTTTATCACAAGAAGTAATCGGTGAGATAAATATTATTAAAAATAATCAAGAAGCTTTAAAACTTTATCAAAAAGTAGCAAAACGAAAATAGTATTTCTTTAATTGCTACTTTTTTATATACTCTAAAATTATTTGTAGTATAATTATTAGTATGAAAGGATAAGAAATTAATGAAAGATGTAATCTTATATAGAATAACAAGACCATTAATAAAAGTATTTATGAAAATATTTTTTCGTCCGACATATATTGGTACTGAACTTATTCCAACAGATGTTAACTTTATCTTAGCAGGTAATCACACTAGTTATTTAGACCCACTTTTATTAATGTCTTCTACTAATAAAACTATTCACTTTTTAGCAAAAGATAGTTTAGCCAAAGGAATTAAAGGCCTTTTATTTAGAAGTATGGGAATTATTCCTGTTAATAGAAAGATTCACGATAAGAATGCCTTAAAGACAGCAGAGGAGGAATTACTTAACGAAAAAGTAATTGGTATTTTCCCGGAAGGAACCATTAATCGAACAGAAGAAGTTACTATTCCTTTCAAAATTGGTGCTGTTAAAATGGCACAAGACACTGATACTTTATTAGTACCTTTTACCATAATGGGTAAATATAAATTGTTTAGAAAAAGTGTAGTAATTGAATTTTATTCGCCTTATAAAGTTAAAGAAGACTTAACAATTGAAAATGATAGGTTAAGGAACTTTATTGGAAATGAACTAAAACGAAAGAAGGTTAGTAAATGAGTATATTAGATATGAAATTTTTTAGATTTTTAGGTTTTAAAAAGAAACCAAATGCTCCTTGGAGTAAATACTATCAAAAGAAAGATATGAATCTTTATATTCCAGACATTTCGCTTTATGATAATTTTAAAAGAAATATGAAAAAGTATGCCAATAAGAATGCTTTTGATTATTTTGGAGCAAAGACAACTTATAAAGAATTACTAGAAAAGGTTGATTTATGTGCTAATTCTTTTCTAAGTTATGGTATTAGAAAAAATGATGTTGTAACTATCTGTATGCCAAATACTCCAGAGGGAATAATTTCTTTTTTAGCTTTAAATAAGATTGGGGCTATTTCTAATATGATTCATCCGTTAGCAAGTGAAAATGAAATCAAAGAAGACCTTATTAATACTGGTAGTGTTATGTTAATTCTAATTGATATGGATTATGATAAATTAAAAGCTGTTATTGAAAGAACAGATGTTTATAAAGTTATAATTGTAAGACCAAGTGATTCTATGCCTTTCTTTACGAAACTTGGCGATAACTTATCAATTGGTCTTAAAACTAAATTACCTAAAAACAATAGTAAATATATCTTTTGGGATAAATTTTTAAATAGTGGTTTAAATTATAAGAGTGATTATCATTTTCTTGGACGTAAGAATTCACCTGCTGTTATGCTTCATAGTGGTGGTTCAACAGGTACTCCAAAAGCAATAGTTTTATCCAATGGAAATTTTATCGCTTTAACAGAACAAGCTAAAATTGTTTTTGATGAGTTAACGATAGGAGATAAGTGCTTATCAATTATGCCTATCTTTCATGGCTTTGGTCTTGGTGTTTGTGTTTATACTCCTTTATGTGTGGGAGCAGAATGTATTTTAATTCCACAATTTAAAGCTGATGAATTTGATAAAATTTTGATGAGGCATAAACCAGAGTTTGTGATTGGAGTTCCGACTTTATTTGAAGCAATGATGAAAAGTGACCGTAAAGACAAAATTAAACTTAATTATATAAAATATATTATATCAGGAGGAGATACCTTAAGTCTTAGTCTTGAGAAAAAGATTAATAAATTTCTAAGTGACCATGGTGCTGATACTAGAATTGTTCAAGGCTATGGAATGAGTGAATGTTTAGCAGCTGTTTGTTTAGGTTTTAAAAATGTTTTAGAATATGGTTCTATCGGTATACCTTTCCCTGGAGCATATATTGGTATTTTTGATAACTCAGATCAAGAAGTCCCTTATGGTAGTGAAGGAGAAATTTGTATCAGTGGACCAAATGTAATGCTTGGTTACTATAATAATGAGAAAGAAACTAATGCCGCCTTGCATATTCATAGTGATGGTAATGTCTGGTTACATTCTGGTGACTTGGGTGTAATGGATAAAAATGGTTTTATCAAATATACTGGTAGATTAAAAAGACTAATCGTTACTTCTGGCTATAATGTTTATCCAGTTCAAATCGAAGAAGTTTTAGAAAAGCATCAAGCTGTTATGTTATCGAGTGTAGTAGGAATTCCTCATCCTTATAAACAAGAAGTTCCAAAGGCTTACATTGTTTTAAATAAAGGCTATAGAGAAACCGAAGAACTAGTTAAAGAATTAAAAGAATTGTGTGCTAAGAATTTACCACGCTATGCTAAAGTGTATGAATTTGAATTTAGAAAGTCTCTTCCAAGAACCATGGTTGGAAAAGTCGATTTTCGAAAACTTCAAGAAGAAAATAATAAGTTAAGGAAGAAAGAAAAAGATGAAGAAGAAAAGAGTTAAAGGAGAAATAGGTTATCGTTTACTTACTCCACTTATGCGTGTATTATTTCGAATTTATTATAATCCGAAAATTATTAATAAAGAAGTTATTCCTAAGGAAGGACCTATCTTAATAGTAGGTAACCATAAACATGTCTATGATCAATGCCTAACTATAATGGCTACTAAAAGAGTAATTCACTATATGGCGAAGAAAGAATACTTTGATGGTAAGATGGCTTGGTTTTTCAAACTAGTCGGTTGTATTCCAGTTGATCGAAGTATTAAAGACCATAATGCTACGGAAAAAGCTTTAAGTGTTTTAAGAAATGATGGTGCTATTGGCCTTTTCCCTGAAGGAACAAGAAATAAAACAAAAGATGTTTTTCTATTACCATTTAAGTTTGGTACAGTATCAATGGCTAAAAAGACTAATGCTACTATTGTACCTTTTGGACTAACAGGTGACTATAAATTTAGAAGTAAAAATTTAACTATTAGATATGGTACGCCTTTTAAAGTAGGGGATATGGATTTAGAAGAAGCAAATAATAAACTCTATCAAGAAGTAGAAAGTTTAATGAAACAAAATTTAGAATAAGAGGAGAAATAGAAATGGTTTATCAAGATTTTTTATTAAGAATTATTGTGACTTTTGCATTAGGGTTTGCAATTGGTCTAGAAAGACAATGGCGAAGAAGAGTAATTGGTCTAAGGACAAATGTTTTAGTATGTCTTGGTTCTTTTCTCTTTGTTAGTTTTTCACTTCTTACTAATGCCAAAGATGTTTCAAGAATAGCTGCACAGGTTGTATCAGGTATTGGTTTCTTAGGAGCTGGTGTTATTTTAAAAGATAAAGGAAATATCAAGGGACTAGATACTGCTGCTACTTTGTGGTGTGATGCTGCCATTGGAACACTTTGTGCTGCTGGTTTTCTTCTTGAAGCCTTAGTAGGAACATTATTTATTTTACTAGCTAATGTTGTTTTAAGAAATATTACTAGAAAACTCAACTTAAAGCATTTAGAAAAAACACAATTTGAGAAGTATCGACTTAGAGTAGTAACTAATGAAGAACAAGAATTTTTAATTAGGACTTTAATTACCCAAAGTATGAATAATACTGATGCTAGTTTAATTAGTATAGATACAACTGATTTAGAAGATGGAAAACTTAGAATGTATGCTACTTTTAATATTCCTAAAGATGGTACTTCTTTATTAGAAGAACTGGTCAATAGAATAGTAATAGAGCCTGGTATCACTTCTTCTGGGTGGAAGAAAATATCTGATACTAAAGGGGTAGAAGAATTATTAGATGAAGAAGATATTTAAACAAACAGGATAGGAATATAACTTATTCTGTTTTTAATACGCGATAATTTCTTAATCAGCTAAATCTAATATTGTTATCTGATATAATAGATTATATTAAGCGATGACTTTTTATATTTAGTATTTTGCATAAAATATGTTATAATCAGTATGAATTCTATCAATGTTAAATAGAAAGGAAAATGCTATATGAAATGTATATTAATGAATAAAAATACAGCTATTATGTTAGTTGAGTACAACACAACTTTTAATGGAATAGAAAATATTTATGATATTTATAATATTGATTATGCACCATATATATTAA
>ERZ859923.902-NODE-902-length-14318-cov-4.823600_pt1 | contig 14318 bp, 20 predicted proteins | sample MGYA00510116_ERZ859923 | MGnify/ENA primary metagenome ERZ859923 (study PRJEB30046, sample SAMN00715168) | human gut metagenome | study: EMG produced TPA metagenomics assembly of the A metagenome-wide association study of gut microbiota in type 2... | reverse complement strand
ATGTTGACAAAAAAGTAAAACTCTGTTATAATAAAGATAGTTCAAGAGAGAACTTGAACAAGAAAGTGAGGTAAATATGTATAAAACAAGTGAACAAGTTTTAAGTGATTTAAAGGAAGAATGTGTTGGAAAGATTTACGATGATGATATATACGACACCATTATCGCTGCATTTGATAGTGAAAACGAGATAATAGTTAATGAAAGTTCTAACAACGGTTATAATTTAATAGCATACGAAAACAAAGAAAACAGTATTTGTTTTTGTTTTGAAATAAATAAAAAAGGTGTCATAACTGATGTTTGGTATTAAAAGGAGGGTTATTATGTTCACAAAAAGATTTTTTCAAGATTTACAGGGTTTTGTATGGTATGTAAAATATTATAAATCAAGGACAAAGGAATATTATATTATTCAAGTAGATGGTTCGTTCATAGGGTTCGGTACTTTAGTACCGAGTAAGACACTATCCGGGTTTTTCCCGGATAGAGAAATAGTCTTATCGCAGCAGGAAAAAGATGAATTATTACGATAAAAAAGTATTGACACATTCACAAGATTATGTTATAATACTTTATGTAATAAAAAATAGAAAAGAGGTGTAAAAATGAGAAGGTCGATTAGAGAAAATATCTGCGTTGTAAAGGTGATGAATAAATCAACAGAGCAGGTAGAAGAACAGGAAATCCGAGTTATCGGAATGTTCAATGCGGAAGCAAGGCTTGAGAAAGCGGTAGAAAAAACCGTTAAGGAAAGTGGTAATGTCTTTGTCAGACTTGTATCACACACAGAGACAGAAACCACATACGAACTACCAGATGAGGAATTTTTTAAGATTGCGAAACCAGTAGTAAAGTAAAACCGAAAACAAAAAAGTAAAAGAAAGAGGCAAATAAAAATGAGAATTATTGAAGAAAGCAGACAGTTCACAAAAAAAGAAAAGTACAATATGACAAAAGGTGCTGAAATCCAGACTATTGGGAATTTGGAAGATGGTACAATTTTTGAACCAAACGGATATTTATTATTTGAGGATGAAAAAAACGACGGTTCAAAAGTGGAAATTCTGTCAATAATTGATGTAGATGGTAGAGTGTATTGCAGTCAGTCACCAACATTTAAAAAAAGCTTTGAGGATATTTCGGAAATCATGGATGACGAAAGCTTTTCAATTAAAAAAATTTCCGGAACAACAAAAGCAGGTAGAGAATATGTTGACTGTGTGTTAATTTAAGTAAACGTAGTATGATAACAAATTAATAGAAAAAATTTTAGTTTATCTTTCATTTCGGAACTTATTCTTAGTTCCATAAATCAAAAAGTCTATTCAAAAAAACATATATTTTTTGGATAGACTTTTTCTTTATAGAATGATAAACAAAATGTTTCATGTGAAACATTAAAAAAGGAGGTAAAGAAGTGACAAAGAAAAAAATAACAAAAGTACAAGAAGCATATAAAAAAGAACGTAGGAGAATACAAAACTATTTGAGTAAGAAGTTTAAACAAGGATTCTACACAACACAGAAAATACTTCCAGCTGAACCCAAAAAAGTCACAGAAGCTAGTGTTAATAGATTAAAAAAAATAACAGCTAAAGATATAGTAAAAAAGCTACGTTTTGTAATGTCTGAGGAAACAGGGGAAACAACTTCCGGAAGTCGGGGGGTCGAAATTTTAAGAAGTGAAGCAGCAAAAAAAGCAGCAAAAACAAGAAAAGAAAAAAAGAAAGCGGAGGCAGAATTTTTCGGAGTTGATTACGTTAATATAGATGAGGTTGCAATAGATGTATTAGAAAACGAAATGAATATTTTAAGAGATATGAGTGAGGAAACATATTTTAAGAACGATAAAGGGAAATGGGTAATGCATCCTTTTGCTGCAAGGGTAGCTAGTACAGGAGCAAAAGAGGCTTATGGACTTTATCATGCAAATTTAGAAAGATATGGGAAAGATTACGTTAAATGGATAGAGAAACACAAAGAAAAAATTTCTGATGCGATAACTAATTTAATGAAAAGCAGCAATCAAGAGGTTTTAGAATACAGTGTGTCTACATTAATTTCTGCTTTAGATTACACAGGTAATTTTTTAAATAATTATAAAGAATAAGGAAGTGTTTTTTTTGAAAAATAAAAAATGGTTTAAGTATGCATGTGACTTTGAAACGACAGTAGATGATAATACAGAAACGCAAACACATACAGAGGTGTGGAGTGCATGTTTTTGTGAACTTTTTACAGAAAATGTTATGATTTTAGGAAGTATAAAGTCATTCATGGAGTATTTCATATCTGATAAAAATAACATAATGTTGTATTTTCATAATTTAAAATTTGATGGTTGCTTTATTTTAAGTTGGTTATTAAAAAACAATTTCAAGCAAGCCTTACAAAATGATAACGGTAATGAATACTTTAAAAAAGATAAAGAAATGAAAAACAACGAATTTAAGTATTCGATTTCTGATAGAGGACAATTTTATACAATAGTAATTAAAGTTAATAATAAATTTATAGAAATAAGAGATAGTTTAAAATTGATTCCTTTTTCTTTAAAAGAAGCGGGAAAGTCTTTTAAAACAAAACACAAAAAATTAGAAATGGAATATAAAGGAAATCATTTTGAAAATTGTGTAATAAAAGAGGATGAAAAAAAGTATATTGAAAATGACGTATTGGTTTTAAAGGAATTATTAGAAGCAATGTTTTCCGATGGGCATGACAAGCTTACAATTGGTGCTTGTTGTAAAGCAGAATATAAAAACATCTTTAAAATAAGTAAAAAGATTTTTGGTGAATGGGATGATTATTTCCCAGATATGCTAGTTCCACTTTGTAAATATAAAAGGAATATAGATGGGAAGTGGAAAAAAGAAGAAATAGAAGAAACAGCTGACAACTATTGCCGTAAATCTTATCGTGGGGGGTGGTGCTATGTTGTAAAGGGAAAAGAAAATAAGGTATTCGGATGCGGGGCAACGGCTGATGTAAATAGCCTCTATCCATCAATGATGTTGTCTGATTCCGGAAACAAATACCCCATTGGGAAACCGTTTTTCTGTGCGGGAAATAGTAAGCCACCGGGAATGAATGATAAAAACTCTTATTATTTTATTAGATTTACTTGTAGATTTAATTTAAAAAAAGGATTTTTACCATTTGTGCAGATAAAAGATTCTCTACTCTATAGAAGTACAGAAAACCTAGAAACGTCTGACATATGGTCTAAAAAGTTAAATAAATATGTGAAGTATTACAGAGATTGGAATGGAGAAATAAAACCCTGTACAGTTACACTAACAATGACACAGACAGATTGGAAATTATTTAATAAGCATTACAATATATCTGAATTAACGATACATAGTAAAGTATATTTTTATGCTACAATCGGGTTGTTTGATGACTACATAAACAAATATGCTGAAATTAAAAAGAATAGTACAGGTGCAAAAAGAACACTTGCGAAATTATATTTGAACAACCTGTACGGAAAAACAGCAACTTCCGATGATTCTTCTTTTAAAGTTGTTTTCTTAAAAGAGGATGGTAGTTTAGGATTCCGCTATGTTGAGCAGCACGAAAAAGCGACTTGGTATATTCCAGTTGGTTCTGCAATAACAAGTTACGCAAGATGTTTTACAATAGCAGCTGCTCAAAAAAATTATTACGGAGAAAATAAACCCGGCTTTATTTATGCCGACACAGATAGCATACACTGTAATTTAAAACCAGAAGAATTTAGAGGAATTAAGGTTCATAACACGGATTTTTGTTGTTGGAAAATAGAAGCAAGATGGGATTCTGCTATATTTGTTAGACAAAAAACATACATAGAAAAAGTGGTGGAGGAAGATTTAGAGCCAGAAAATTTTAGTGGAAAAAAAGTAGAAAACGAAAAAGGATATTATTATAACGTGAAGTGTGCTGGAATGACAGATGCAGAAAAAAATTTGTTTATTCACAGTATAGAAAATGAAATAACAGAAAAAGAAAAAGAAGAATACAGTGTGTTTTTATACGACAAAAATAATAAAAAGATATATAACACAATAGAAGATTTCAAAGTAGGACTTGTTTTACCGCTCAAATTACGACCTAAACAGGTGGATGGAGGTGTAGTCTTAGAAGAAACTACTTTTATGTTAAGATAATAAAATAAATACTTGACAATTTGTATTAAATATGGTATATTAATATTGTGAGTGAGGATTTCACAACACAGGCGGACTGTGAAATGGGAAAAAACCCGGGAGGGTTACACAGGCCGTAACGACTATTCCCATTGCTGTGCTGTGAGCCTCTATCTCCGATTCATTCATGCACCGGGTACACCTATTATGTGTAGTACCCGGGTTAAAGTAGGTGTTTAAAATAGAATATTATAAATTAAATAAGGTTGTTTCTTATAATCGGTTAATTAACATGATTATAGGTGCTAGAGGTATTGGAAAGACCTACTCGCTGAAAGAAAGAGTGATTAACAGATTTAAGAAAAATAAAGAAAAATTTATTTACTTTCGCAGATATTCAGAGGAAATAAAATCAATTAAAGACAAATTATTTGACGACTGTGTGAAATTGTTAGAAGAAAATGAAACTATTACAACACTGGGAAACGAAATTTTTCTTACAACAAAACAATTTGATGATTCTGGAAAAGAAATAAAACCAAAAAAAGAAAAAATTGGTGATTTTTTGTATATGGCGAAATCGCAGTCAATAAAGTCCGCAAGTTTCATAGAATACACAACATTCATATTCGATGAATTTCTAATAGAAGATAATATTCATCATTATTTTTCGGGTGAAGTTGAAAACAACTTTATTTCTATAGTTTCTACAATAGTTAGAAACTATCAAATTAATCAATGCTGCAAGTTTTTCTTACTTGCAAATAGTTGTACGAAATACAATCCGTATTTCGAGTATTTCCACATTAATAATTTAAAAAAGAATAAGCAATTCTACACAGAATTTAATAAGCAAATTTTAGTGGAGTACGTGCAAAATGATGTTTATGTAAAACAGATTCAAGATACACCTTTTTACGATTTAATAAAAGACACAGGTGTAGTTGAATACATAGTAAATAACAACTTTTACTTAGATGATGAAACAAGCTTCATAATGAAAAATATTCCCGAAAAATCCGGCTATATAGCAACTATTATAGCTGATAAGCCATATGGTTTATATTATAGTCCTACACTGGAAATTATGTGGTTTAATGACAAGGCTGATATGACTTATAGAAATATCTGGTATGCTACAATAGAGAATATGAAACCAAATGTTGGTTTTATAAAAATGTCTGGAATGGCAGATAGGATTAAATATTATTACCGCAACGGATGTTTATTTTACAATTCTGTAAAAACAAGAAACACGTTAAGGAAAGTAATAGATACATTTTAAAAAAGGAGGCTACATTAATGACAGACTTTGTAACAATTATAAGTACAGTGGGATTTCCCATCGCGTCATGTCTTGCTTTAGGCTTGTATGTCTATAAGGCCACGGAAACAAATAAGCAGGAACTTACAAAAACAAATGAAAAGTTGCAGGAAATAATTGAAAAAACAACGGAATGTATTACAAATAACACAAACGCGTTGTACGAACTGAAAGATTCAATAACAAAAAAGGAGGCATAAAAAATGAATAAAAATGAATTTATTGAAACAATCGGGGAGCTTGCTACACAGGTTAATAATTCTTTAACAAAACACATTTTGCCGTCTGTTTGCGTTGCACAGGCTTGTCAAGAAACCGGGTACGGTGTGTCTGAAACTATGTTAAAGTACAATGCACCGTTTGGAATTAAAGCTACAAAAAGTTGGAATGGGGCAGTTTATACAGCATCTACGAAAGAATATTACAGCAATATTGCAGAAACAGAACTTGCTTGTTTTAGAGCTTACGGAAGTTTAAGAGAAGCTGTTGAAGATTATTACAATCTTTTAACAAATTCTAATTATTATGTAGCAGCTGTTAATGAAAATGATTATATTGCAGCTTGTAATGCATTAACAGCATATGCGACAGATAGTAACTACATTACTTCATTAAAGAAAATCATACAGGATAACAATTTAACAAGATTCGATTCCGGAAATGTTACAACTAGTAACAAAACAGAAGTAGCTTTAGCAGTTTTTCGTGGAGAATACTCGGATGGTTTGCAGAGAAAAGCCTTGCTTGGAAACAGATATGACGAAATACAGACAGAGGTAAACAGACTTTACAACCTAACAACGGCAGTAAAAGCTGGTAATTACGGAAACGGCGAAACAAGAAAAAACTATCTCGGAGCTGATTACTCAGCGGTGCAGTACCTAATCAATAATGGCTTAGTTTAACAAAAATTGTTATTTGCTGATGTACCGGCATGACGGCAAGAAAGAGAGGTAAAAAAATGACCCCACTGGAAGCATTAAATGTTGTTATAGAAAGTATTTCAGATTTAGAAGTTGTAGAAGAAGAACTTAACACAATTAAATCTGGACTTGAAAATAATAACACAGATGATTTTAAAGTAAAGTATGAGGAACTCCGAGAAAAGTATATTAAGCGATTCCGTGGAGAACCGGGAAAAGAAGAAATTATTGATAAAAAAGAAGAAAAAGAAGAAACAGGAGAAACAGGAGAAACAGATTCGGACAAAAAAATGTCTGATTTAGTTGATTAAAGGAGGTAAAAAAATAATGGGACTTAAAAATGTAACAAATGCGGAAATCATTTCTACAATGGCAGCAGACAAAGAAAGTTATGCTTATCATGCCTTGTCTGAAATGGATTTATCAGATATCAACGCGGTATATGACAACATTATGATGACTGAAACAACTCGTAACGACTTTGTAAACTCTCTTGTAAAACAGATTGCACTTATTTCTGTTAATAAAGCCATTTTTGAAAACGAGCTTAGTTTCTTAAAATCATCAGAAATGAGGTACGGACAGACAGAGGAAGAAATATTTGTCAACATGGTTGAGGATTCGGACTACGATTTTTACGGCGATGAAAAAGAAATATTTAAGTTATACAAAAGTAACATTATGGCTGCTTTTCATGATATTAATTTTAAAAAGAAATGGAGTGTAACAATCTCATACGATGAGCTTAGAAATGCATTGCGTGATGAATATGGGTTACAGAGTTTAATAAACGCTAAAATTGCGGTTCTTATCACATCGGCAAATTATAAAGAATATGTTACAACAAAAGCATTATTAACACAGGGATATGAACACGGCTGCATTTACCCGGTTAAAATCACATCGCCAGACACAGAAGAAACAGTAAAAGCAATGCTGGAAACAATTCGCGGTTACGTAGACACTCTTAGATTCCCAAACCCGGAATTCAATTACGCGGGGTCTGATGCTACAGCTACACCAGAAAACGTAATATTTGTAACAACCCCGAAATTAAATGCTAAAATTGATGTTAATGCTTTAGCTTATGCTTTCCACATGGACAGAGCAGAAGTAAATACGAGGACTATTTTAGTAGATTCTTTACCGGAAAATGTGTTCGGATTTATTGCTGATGTGAGATTCTTTAAAATAAGAGAACAGTTAAGGCAGATGGCGGAAAACTACCGTGGTGATTCTCTTAGATGGAATTTTTTCTATCATTTATGGGTTATGTTTTCTATTAGTCCTTTTTACCCTTGCTTGGTCCTTACGTCAGCTGTAATTGCAGGCGACACACTAGACATCAGCGGTGCGGATTCTGTTAGCTTAGACACACAGAACGTGTACAAGGCAGAAATTTCTGACAGTACATCACAGTCAAACGCGTATATTCCGCAGGCGGTAGACTGGGAAATTACAAGCACAGTAACTGGAAACACGACTGGCTTTGTCCCGGGGTCTGGAATTTTAATTGTAGATGGAAAAGAAACAGCTAAGACAATTACAATACAGGCTAGAAGTAGATATAATAAAACAGTTGTAAAAACAAAAGAAATCCGAGTTACTGTTTAAATGTTTCACGTGAAACGTAATAACCGGGGATTATTCCCCGGTTATGTAAGGAGGTAAAAAATGATTGATTTTCCGAGTATTCCGGATGTTAAAGGTGTAGCTATAAATTCAGAAATCCATGTGTGTCGGGATATTCCGTGGGATTCCGAATATAAAAATGTTAGACTTTTTACAGATAGAGAAGCTGCATGGAATTATGTAACAAGTAAAGAAATTTATTCTTTCACTTGCACAACTGTGAAAAACAGTAAAATCCGTGTTTCCGGAACGTATTCCACCGATTTAGCAGTTTCTAACTACCTATGTTTTAAAAATAATAACAATATGTTTTTTGCTTTTATTATGGATATTGCTTATATTAGCAATACAGTAATAGAATTAACATACAAATTAGATATTTTCCAAACTTATTTTTACAACTGCACTATGAAACCTTGCTTTGTAGAAAGAGAACACATAGACAGAAATGAAGATGTGATTGGTGCAAACACTTTACCAGAGCCTGTTAGCACTGGAGAATACCGTATGTATAGCAGGGAAACAGTAGACTACAATGAAATGCAGGTATTAGTTTACACCACTGCACCAAATGGTACAGGTGGTGTGGAAATGTACCAGGGGGGACTAAATGGGGTTTTTTCTGGAATAAACGTTTTTTCTGGTACAAATATAACAATTGCTGTTAAATTAGCTTTATTAATAACAGCTGGAAAAGAAGATTCTATTGTACAAATATTAATGTGTCCGACTTATTGTGGTAATATAGAAGATGTAAGTAACCCAGTGTCTGGTACTACAAAAAATATATCTATTGCACCGGGTAGTCTTTATAATGGTTACAACCCTATCAATAAAAAACTATACACTAATCCTTTTTGTTTCTGTGAGGTTGATAATAATTCCGGCGGAATGTTGGAACTACATTTTGAATTATCTGACAACACAGATAAATCTGTGGAAATAGCTGTTACCGGATGTTTATGTATGATTCCTACTATAATCGCTTATCCGATTAACTATAACTCTCTAAGAAGTTTTGTGAATGAAAGCATTACACACAGTAACTTTCCAGTTTGTGCAACTGCCGGAAATTCTTATGCACAGTGGCTGAATTCTAACAATATTACGTTAGGTGCTGCTGCACAGGCACAAGCTATGAAAACAGAACTTGCTACAATATCTAATGTTACACAAGGGGCAGTGGGTGGTATATCTAATGCATTACAGGGTAACATAGCCGGGGTAGTTAATAGTGCAGTCGGCACTGGATTAGCTCAAGCAGGAATAAATCTTAATCAGGATGTTTTTAATTTAACAATGGAGGCACAGTATAAACAATCAGCACAAAAACCAAATGATGCAATTGGTTCTGTCGGTTCTGCAAGTATAAATACTGCAATAAATAGAAATCAGACAGATTTACTTGGATACGGCATTACAGATTATAAGTCCGTAGATGATTTTTTATCTGTGTATGGTTATACAACTAAAAAAGTAAAAATTCCTAACATGAATAACCGAAATCTCTGGAATTATGTGCAAACAACTAACTGCAGTTTAACAGGTACTTGTGCTAATAATTATTTAGTTGCTTTACAATCTATATTTAATAAAGGAGTGTTCATATGGCACACGAATGATATTGGGAACTTTAATGTTACAGCGAATGGGTAAAAGGAGGTATAAATGTTTCAATTTAATCAAAATTACAATTCTCAATTATTTCAATTAAATGAAAAGAAATGGTTAAAAACATTTAATCAGAGTAAAATAGAATTAACTGATTTTAAAGGATTGTTTAATAATTGGTTAATAAGGTTAATGAATATATATGTTAATCGGATTAAATGGAAAAATTTACCGCTTGAGATTGAGCCGTGGTTTATAGAAAAAGCGATTCTTATGAATGGAGTGTGCTGCTTTTTTCAAGATGATATTACGAATGACTATGCAGTTACTTTTTGTAATCTTCACGGAGAATTGAATATTTATGGTATTCCGCAAGATTGGACAGCATATTCAGCAAATGGTTTTCAAAGAAATCTAAATAAAAATAATGCGGTTCTAATTTATAACAATAATGATTTTATCCCGGATTACAACACATTATTCGTTTACGCTGAGCGTTTAGCATATATTTCTGTAATATTAATGAAAAATATTTCTTTACAGAAAAACAGTATTGCAATAGCCACAACAAAGGACACTTTATTATCTGCAAAAAACATTGTAAATAAAATTGATGAAGGTGTAGATTATATATTTGTAAAGGATATTTACAATATATCCGATTCACTAAAACCTATTAATTTGCAAGTTGAGTTTAAGGCGGATAAGTTAAGAAATGAAATTGAAAAAGAATTTAACGATTTTCTTAATTGGTGCGGAATTGAAAGTTTTACATCTGATAAAAAAGAAAGACTTGTAGCAGGAGAAGCAAGCGGTAATAATGGATATGTGGAAATACAAAGAAATATATCTTTAAATGCAAGAGAATATGCTTGTAATAAAATTAACAGTATGTTCAACTTAGAAGTCAACGCTGTATTCAACTCTGAAATAGCAACTATTGTTAATATGGGAAAAGATTATGTTACGGAAATAATACAAAAAGGGGGACAAATAAATGAGTAAATACACACTTAGTATATATGAATGGAGTGTCGGAACGATTGGAACAGAGTTCTCCACTTTAGATAATGTTAAACAAGTTGCACGTTCTCTTGTATTTAATAAAGACTTTTCTTTTTACAGTAATGACACAAATATTAAAAATGAATTTATTAACAAATTTATTAACAAATATTTGTTTGAGGAAATGGGATTGGAGACACCGACATTATGGAGAGATAGACTGTATACCAGACTACAGCTTATAATGCCAAAATACACAGATTTATTTAAAAGTAAAATAAATAGTGTGAACGACTTAAAGAGTTTTACAGAAGATTCTACAACACGCAATAAAACACATTCTGACAAAAAAGATGATTCTACACAACGTAGCAGCAGTAATTCTTCAACGACTGATATTGCAAGTAGTTCATCATCCGATGAAAATGGTACGCAAGCTGGTGTAAATAATTCCGACACAAATAGTCAGAACTTGCGTTCCGATGAGCCACAATCTACAATAAAAGACAATGCTTACGCAAGCTTGCTAGAACGTGAGGAAACTAAAGTTTCAGAAAACAATTCTAACAACACAACCTTAAATTCAGAAACAAGTGGTAGTAGTAAAAATACAACTTCCGAAAGTGGGACTGAAAGTGTTTTATTCGGTAGTGATGCATCTGGAAATGAAAATGAAATTGTTATGAAACAAGTTGGTTATGGTAATAAAAACGAAATGTATAAATCTTTTAGAGAGTTGATTTTTAATATTGATGAAATGATTCTTAACGACTTAGAAGATTTATTTATGCTGGTTTTTTAATGTGGAGGTGATTAAAATGGTAAGCAAATTAATAACTTATGTCGCAGAAAAAAGAATATATTACACAAGCTTATTAATGAGTGATTTATTTCTTGAAAAATATGAAAATAATGCACCGGATGAAACAAAAGCATTATATGAATATTTAAAATATTATGAAATTATTAATGGTAGAAGTGGTAATATCGAGTCAATTATAGAAATTAGATAGAGAGGTGTATTAAATGCATTGTAATAATTATAATGATTGGTGTAAAATTTACGGAATAACCCCGACAGAATACGACAATGAAAGTTTAAGTTATTATCAAACTTTATGTAAGATTTCAAGTAGAATTACAGAACTCGAAAAAATTTTTAAATGTGAAACAGCTGAGAAAGTTTTGGAAATACTTGATTCAGTTTTGGGTAACGCAACGTATGATAAAGAAAATAATAAAATAATCTTTTCATATGAAATAAATGTAACAAGTTGTTTACATAAATACAATTTAGAAAATGAAGAAATAAAAATTGAAAGTGAGGAAAATAAAAATGGATGTATCAAAGTTTGTACTGAATAACGAAACAATTAACATAAAGGATGCCCCGGCACGTAGTAATATATCAACCATGCAGGTGGATGTGACTAACATTAAATCTGATATCACAAATATTAAATCGGATTTAACTGCTATTAATAATTATGAAATAGCTTATAGTAGTTCAACAGAAACGATAACAATCGCTAAACAGTAAGAGAGGTGAAAAAAATTATGTCTGATTATGTAGATAAATTTGGTTTATTTGGAAAGGAGATTTTAATTCGAGACACTGAAACAAGTAATGCATTAAGCACTTACAAAAAATCGAACGATAATAACGTGAATACGTTATTATCTGATGTTTCGAGTTTACAGGCAAATATAACAAATATTAAACCAAGAATTAATTCCTTAGAAAATAATGTGTCAGCAATAAAAGAAAACTTTATGACTATACCTATTGCTAATAGAAACATTTTTATTGTAGATTATAAAGGAAACGGTGATTTTACAACTATTACATCTTGTTTAAATTATATTTACAGTAGGACAGATATTAAAACAAGTGGGGATGATAATTATCCTAATAATTGTACCGTTTTAATTATGCAAGGCTCGTACCAAGAAGATATTGACTTGTCAAACCGTTCCGGCATAACTTTTACAGGGGTTGGTGAGGTTAGCATAGTAGCAAAAACAACCGCTTTAAATGGAGCTGTATATATTACAGGGTTTGTAATATTTAATAATATTCGATTTTTTAACAATTTAGCGAATGGGTATGCTGTACACTATGAGGGAGGCGGTCACACACATGCGAGTTCACCGGCAAAATACCACGAAACACAATTTAATAATTGTATCATGTTTGCTGAAAAAAATGCTGGTTTAGGAATAGGTTGTTCAAATGACCACACTAGATTAAGATTTAATAGTTGTGAATTTCGAGGGTATACTGGTAGAGATGTTTACCTCCACAATTCTGTTTATACTGGGGTAGACAATATTATCGTTTTTCAGAATTGTCTTGCTTTTCAGAGCGGTGTTATGGAAATTGATGATGCCGCAAATTTTTCTGGAAATGTTAATAAATTATCATTAATCATAATTGGTTGTTCATTCCAGAAAATGAATTTCAGAAGAATAAAGAGCCGGACTAACCACTACATTGATGATAATACTAACATTGCACTTTCACCACTGTCGGGTGGAAATACTGGTGTAGCATTTAACTATAAAACGTATCAAGGGTATACGGTTGTTTGCTATAAAAATTATGTATTTACAACTGGGTCATCTAGTTCTGACACATACTATACTTCTATAGAATTTCCAGATTCGCAGCTGTACGACGTTAATTTAATAAATGTAACAATTGTTTCCAATAATCAAAATATTACATCCGCTTGTCAGATTGTTAATTCACAGAATGCTGTTAATATTAGTGTACCACAGACAATAGCGAGCGGGGGAGATTTACTAGCGATTTCTGTCGTGGGTTATCCTAAATAAAATAAAAAGAGAGAGTAAAACTCTCTCTTTTTATTACACTATTCTTACTTCATTTCGTCGCACATTATACTACACCTGCCTTTTTTATTTTCCAAAATCCATCATTTTCATTTAAGATTTTTTTTAAATAACGTGGTGTTGTATTTGTATAAGCAATAGACACTGTTTCATATATTCTTTTACCATTTTTATATGTTTCCCCTGTGTTAACTTTAAGGTAGTAAACATTAAGAGAACCAACTTTTATATTTTCTCTACCCTCCCGGATTTTTTCTCCTGTTTTGTCTGAGTATTCAGTAAATCCTACACCGGTTCTGAAACCGTTCACAACCTCATTCATCACTATTTCTCCTACATTATAAACTTTCATATTTTTTACCTCTCTCTTAATATATCTTTGTTATAAATGAATGGTCAGAAATTAAAAACCCTTTTTCTTCTTTCCAATATTTTACCCTGCAATAGCAGATTGGGTTGTTTTGTGCTATAAGATTGTTAATATGATACAAATGTATTTCAGCTACACTGGAATTTAAAGTGTAGTTTACTGTTTGCAAATAGAAACAATCACTATCCTTAGTATCTTTCCAGTAATGTAAAGCACTGGAATGAATAATATTATCCATACAATAAAAAGCATTCAATTGCATTTTTTCGTATGTGTATCTCAATCTAGTTGTTGATTCCCAAATATAAAAATATGTTAACCAGTCTACTTTAACAAAATCCCCATTGTAGCATTTTCGTATCATTAAATCTGATACCGTGTTCTTACCATTCAGTTTCGTTGATTTTTCAAACATATAAAATTACCTCTCTTTCTTTTTTGCAGTTCCTCTCTTGAACTAT
>ERZ859923.898-NODE-898-length-14378-cov-4.889409_pt1 | contig 14378 bp, 10 predicted proteins | sample MGYA00510116_ERZ859923 | MGnify/ENA primary metagenome ERZ859923 (study PRJEB30046, sample SAMN00715168) | human gut metagenome | study: EMG produced TPA metagenomics assembly of the A metagenome-wide association study of gut microbiota in type 2... | reverse complement strand
GGCTGGACGGCTTTTACCGCCCAGCTAACAGATAATAATTAAAGTGTTTCCTCAAAAAATGCCTTGAGTGCTTCGGAAGCCTTGTCCTCGTCTGCACCTTCGCAGGTAACAGTAACAGTATCGCCCTGCTTAACGCCAAGACCCATAAGAGCCATAAGCTTTGTGATGTTCACGCTCTTTCCGCCCTTTTCGATAGTGCAAACGCTCTCGAACTCCTTTGCTTTCTTTGCAAGAAGTCCTGCCGGTCTTGCGTGGATACCAACTTCGTCTGTGATAGTGTAGCTAAATGTTTTCATGATGAATACCTCCAAATAATTATTTTATCTTCAAGATCATATCTCCTGCCGAAACGCTGTTTTGTGCGACAGGTTCAACAGACGCATAATCGTCCGTGTTGCCAATTATGATAGGTGTTGTCACCTTATAGCCTGCAGCTTTTATCTTATCCATATCAAAGCTTATGAGCAGGTCGCCTTTCTTGACCTCCTGACCGTCGCTGACATGAGCTTCAAAATACTGTCCGCCAAGCTTTACAGTGTCGATACCGATATGGAGAAGTATCTCCACTCCATCGTCAGATACCATATTTACGGCATGCTTTGTGTCAAAAACGCTGTCTATCTTTCCGTCGCATGGAGCGTAAAGCTTGCCCTCTGACGGCTCAACGGCTACGCCCTCGCCCAGTATTTTTTGTGAGAACACCTCGTCCTCAACGTCCTCAAGCTTAACGGCAGTGCCGTTCATGTGGGAGTAAAGCGTTATTGTCTTGCCGTTAGTTTCTGTGTTTTCTGCACCCTCGGTCTGCGGTTTTTCTTCTGTTTTATCAGAAGCTTCCTCAGTGCCGATAATGCTGTCAGGGTCATCACTGTATGGCGAATCTATAAAATCCTCAAGATCTGATTTTATAACTGAGACCTTTGGTCCGTAAATGACCTGAATGCCGTTGCCCTTGTGGATAATGCCCGAAGCGCCGCTGGCTTTGAGCATATCGTCCATGACCTTTGAGGCGTCATTTACTGTAACTCTAAGTCTTGTTGCACAGCAGTCAACGTCTGAAAGGTTATCTTTACCCCCAAGACCTTTGAGTATCATTGCACTTACAACGTCTGAAGCCCTCTTGTCTGTGCTCTTTACCTTTGCCGCCTTAGCCTCGTTCACGTCGCTTCTGCGATAAAGCTTAGGTTCAACGTCATCAGACTCTCTGCCAGGTGTTTTAAGATTCATCTTTGTTATCATAAAGTAGAACACGAAGTAGTAAATTACTGCATAGATAAGACCCACAACAACTATCCATATCCAATGGGTCTTTGCGTTGCCCTGCAAAATTCCAAAAAGGGTCATGTCTATAAGACCGCCTGAGAACGTCATTCCAACGCCAACGTTAAGAATGTGCATAAGCATATAGGAAAGTCCTGCCAATACGCAGTGAACAGCGTACATAAGAGGTGCAACAAACAGGAATGTGAACTCCAAAGGCTCTGTGATACCTGTTATCATTGAAGTAAGAGCCGCTGACAAAAGCAAGCTTCCTACTATCTTTTTCTTTTCAGGACGAGCAGTTTTGTACATTGCAAATGCTGCAGCAGGAAGACCAAATATCATGAACGGGAACTTTCCTGCCATAAATCTTGTTGCCGATACTGAGAAAACTTCTGTTGACTTTGAAGCAAGCTCTGCAAAGAAGATGTTCTGTGCGCCTGCTACCATGTTGCCGTCTATCATCATCGAGCCGCCAAGCTCTGTCTGCCAGAAAGGCATATAGAAAACGTGATGAAGTCCGAATGGGATAAGAGCACGTTCAAGTATTCCGTATATCCATGTGCCTGCATAGCCTGAGTTGAGTACAAGCACGCCAAGCTTTGAGATACCAAGCTGTACGACAGGCCACAGATAGAACATTATGATACCAACGATAAGGTATGTGACAGTTGAAACGATAGGAACAAATCTTGTTCCGCCGAAGAATGAGAGCACCTGCGGAAGTTCTGTTTTATAGAACTTGTTATGCAGTGCCGCAACGCCAAGTCCTACAAGGATACCGCCGAAAACGCCCATTTGCAGCGTGGTGATACCAAGCACTGACGTTGTGGAGTTTTCTGCCATTGCCTCAACGCCGCCCTTTGCGGTGATAAGCGCGCTGATAGTGGTGTTCATTACGATATAGGCGATAGCACCCGAAAGAGCTGCGACTTCTTTTTCCTTCTTTGCCATTCCGATAGCAACGCCCATTGCAAACAGAAGCGCAAGGTTATCGAAAACAGCGCTTCCCGTTTTGCTCATTATGTCGAGTATAGTGTAAAGCACACCGCCCTCATAGATGAATTTGCCAAGATGATAGGTTTCGATAGTTGTGGCGTTGGTGAAAGAGCTGCCTATTCCAAGAAGCAGACCCGCCACCGGCAGCAGTGCGATAGGGAGCATGAACGAGCGTCCCACACGCTGCAATACGCCGAAAATTTTATCCTTCATAATAATAATATCCTCCAAAAAATTATATCTCAGCCGAATTATCATTATGGTACCGTTAATGATAATACCGCAGCGAATACATTATATATAAGCTGTGGCAATAATGCCTATCCGCTTATTTTCTTCAGATGGATCGAAAGAGTTATCATTTCATCTTCCGATATAGTTTTAGCATAATTCTTCAAAATATGATCCTGCATATGCTTTGCGCATTTATACTGCTTTTTGAATTTCTTTTTTATTATATCAGCGAACTCCTCGTCCCTGCTGAGAACATTAGGAAGCTCCTGAGATTTGAAGAGTCTTTTCGCAAGATATTTTAAATGCACAAGAAATCTTTCATATGCCACCGAGGTCTTGTTTATCTTTCCTGACAAACAAGCGTCCGCTATCTCAGCACAGCCGTTCACCATTTTAGTGATATCCTGTATCTGTCCCATTTTTGTGCCGAGCCTTGCGTTTATGATATGCATTGCGATAAAGCCCGCTTCATCACCCCTCAGCTCAACGCCCAAACGCTGATATATCTCCGCCACGCAATATCTTCCAAGAGCCAGCTCCTTCGGGAAGCAGTCGCTTATGGCGTCCATAAGCGGGTTTTCAAATTCAAGTCCCTGCTTTTTTCTTTCAATGGCAAATGAGATGTGGTCTGAAAGTGTTATTATGAGCGACTCGTTGAGCTTTCCGTCGATATGTGAAGAAATATAGTCCACAAGATCTGCCGTAAGCTTTATATGCTCATATGGTATCTCGGTCAGACACTCGATAAGCCTTTTTCTAAGCTCTGAGTCTGTAACAAAATACATTTTCTGTATTTTATCCTTGTCAGGCTCATCACCATATTTTTTCCCAAAGCCTATCCCCTTGCCTGAGATTATCTGCTCTTTTCCTTTATCGTCTATGACGCTTACGGTGTTATTATTTATCACCTTGATTATTTTCATTAAAAATCCCCCTATAAAATCAAAAAAACCAACCTTAATACGAACCCATACAATATGTCCGTACAAAGTTGGTCATGCCCAGTCTATAAATGAAAGGTAACACTCCAATAAAAGATGCTATGTATCAATTTCACTATAATTATATTAACACACCCATATTTATTTGTCAACAGCATACATAAAATTTGTTTTTCAAATCTGTTTTTTTAACAAATAAACTCATTTTGTTTTGTATAAAACCTACAATTATCAGCTTGAAAAGCACAAAAAGCCGTGGAAACACTGCTGTTCCCACGGCTTTCGGTATGTTAAGAGAGTATCTGTATAGCTTTATTACTTTGTCATAAGCTCGCAAACAAGGTTTGCAAACTCAACAGGGTTGTCGATAGACATACCCTCGATAAGCAAAGCCTGATCGTAAAGAAGCTTTGCATAGTCTTTCAGCTTGTCCTTATCGTTAGCATAGAGATCTTTCAGCTTCTCAAAGATAGGGTGGTTTGGATTTATCTCCAGAGCCTTTTCAGCCTTTACCTTGTTGCCGTCATTCTGAGGCATAGCGTTGAGGACCTTCTCCATTTCGATAGTTATGCTGCCGTCTGATGAAAGACAAACAGGGTGAGTTTTAAGCTTCTTTGAAAGACGGACAGTCTTTACCTTGTCAGCGATAGCTTCCTGCATGAAAGTGAACATATCCTTGTTCTCTTCGTCAAGCTTTTTAGCCTCTTCCTTTTCTTCCTCTGTATCAAGGTCAAGGTCAGCGTCGCTTATGGACTTGAACGGCTTGCCGTCATAGTTTATCATCACCTTGATAGCGAACTCGTCAACGTCCTGTGTAAAGTAAAGAACTTCATAGCCCTTATCCTTGATTTTTTCAAGCTGAGGGAGCATTTCGATCCTTTCCTTTGTTTCGCCGCAAGCATAGTAGATCTCTTTCTGATCTTCTTTCATTCTTGAAACATACTCTTTGAGTGTAACGTTCTTGCCGTCAAATGAGGACGGGAACATAAGGAGATCTTTCAGAGTTTCGTTTGCAGCGCCGTATGACTGATAAATGCCAAACTTGAACTGAAGCCCGAATACGCTGTAGAACTTCTCATACTTCTCACGGTCGTTTTTCAGAAGCTTTGCAAGCTCGTTCTTTATGGACTTTTCAAGGTTCTTTGCGATTATCTTGAGCTGTCTGTCCTGCTGTAAAAGCTCACGGGAGATGTTCAGTGAGAGATCCTCAGAGTCAACAACGCCCTTTACAAAGCTGAACCAGTCAGGAAGCAGGTCTGCACACTTTTCCATTATCATTACACCGCTTGAATAAAGCTGGAGTCCCTTTTCATAGTCCTTTGAGTAATAGTCAAAAGGCGCACGGGCAGGTATGTAAAGCAGTGCGTCATATGTTGCAACGCCCTCGTTCTTTGAATGGATATGTGCAATAGGCGGCTCATAGTCACCGAACTTCTCCATGTAGAAGTTGTTGTAATCCTCGTCCTTTAGCTCGCTCTTGTTCTTCTTCCAGATAGGGGTCATGCTGTTAAGAGTTTCGATAGCCTTGTGTACCTCAGGCTCTTTGCCCTCCTCATTATAATGAGTATGCTCGACTTCCATTCTGATAGGGAATCTGATGTAGTCAGAATATTTCTTTACAAGCGACTGTATCTGATACTGATCAAGATATGTTGAATACTTCTCGTCATCAGTATCGTCCTTGAGTTTAAGTGTGATAGTTGTGCCGACGCCGTCAGGCTTGTCACACTCTTCTATTGTGTAGCCCTCAACACCGTCAGATGTCCACTTGTAAGCCTGATCGCTGCCAAAAGCCTTTGTTACAACGGTAACTTCCTTTGCTACCATAAAAGTAGAATAGAAGCCTACACCGAACTGACCGATGATATCAACATCGTCCCCAAGGTCATTGTCTTTCTTAAAAGCGAACGAGCCTGAGTTTGCGATAGTACCAAGGTTGTTTTCAAGATCCTCCTCGGTCATACCGATGCCGTTATCAGAAACTGTAAGCGTTCTGTTTTCCTTGTCGATAGCGATATTGATAGCGAAGTCGCTCTTTTTCATTCCCACAGAAGTGTCTGTCAGGGACTTGAAATACAGCTTATCAATAGCGTCGCTTGCATTTGAGATTATCTCTCTGAGAAAAATCTCCTTATGAGTGTAGATCGAATTGATCATCATATCGAGCAGTCTTTTTGATTCTGCCTTAAATTCTTTTGTCTGCATAAAATCTCGACCTTTCCTTAATAATATTTTACTTTCTTTGAATACTGTTCCATATAATTAGCACTCTATCTATTTGAGTGCTAATTATATTATACAACAAGGTTGATAAAATGCAATAGTTATCACAAAATTTCTCTTATTTATTTACAAATCCATAACATTTTATCACATACCTGACAAAATACCATTTGCAAAAGCACCATGTTGTGTGTTATAATATATAGATAAGACCGAACAAGGGAGGAATAATATTTGACTACCAAAAAGTCTGTTTCTCTGCTGACCCCTGAAAAACAGCAGGAAAAGAAACTTCTTACTATAGATTGCGTGAAAATTTCACTTCTGCTCATTTTATACAACCTGCTAAACAGGATATTCGCAGTGTTATTCTTTTACGTTGCATACACTTATCACTCAGGAAAATTCACTCTTAGCTACTCGGCAGTTCTCAGCTATCTGAAAAAGCAGACCGCTTTTATAAGCTCAACTACTTTTTCCATGACGGCAAATTTGTTTATCACTCTTATGAGCGTGCTTGTTTTTGGGATAGTTTTTGCTATACTTTTCCGAAAACGAGAATCAAGCTTCATAAAGCCGAAAAAAGGCACGGCAGTAAAAGGGTTAAAATGGTTTTCAGCCTGCTTTGTGATAAACATTCTGCTGTCACAGCTCACATCTATCCTCACGGGTATACTTGGTCAAAATGGTGTGACAGTTCCCACAAGCGATTTTTCCATTCATCAGCCCTCTGCTATTGCAGTAATAGTGCAGTTCTCATACGTTGTGATAATAGCCCCTATCGTGGAGGAATTTATCTACCGTGGAGCGATCCTCACGGCTCTAAGCCCATACGGAAGGGGTGCGGCGGTGCTTTTCTCGGCACTTGCATTCGGACTTATGCACGGAAATATCCCTCAGGCGGCTTCGGCATTCGGCACGGGACTTGTTTACGCTATTATCGCCGCAAAGTGCGGCTCGATACTGCCAACAGTTATAATACACTGTCTAAACAATCTGCTTGCAAACTTCTCGTCCATATCTGATGCGATAGGACTTGAACACTATGAAACCTTCATGAGCGTTGCTGAGATAGTCATAGGTCTGGTGGGCTTTATGGTTCTTTTCACAAGCCTTAAAAAGCTTATCATTGATGACAGCGAAAACGTGCTTACACCGAAAGAATGTCGCAGATACGTCTTTACAAACCCTGCCACTATAGTATATATGCTCTGCCTTATCATACCGATAGTAAAGAGCCTTATCCAAGCAAACAGCTAAAAATCACAAACAAAAACGGGTGACTGCCAATAACAAATTGACAGCCACCCGATATTTTTTATCCCAAAAGCCTATTAATAAGCCTTGCCCCAAAGCACCATATGCTTTGCAGGCTTTCCACAGCATACGCAGGCATCTGCTATCTCTTCCTGCTCAAACGGGATACATCTTGAACCTACTCCTGTGAGTTCCTTTACCTTATCCTCGCAAGCTTCATCGCCGCACCACATTGCCTTAACAAAGCCGTCGCCCTTTTCCTCAAGAGCCTTTGTTATCTCGTCAAGTGTCTTGCAAACATAGGTACGTCTTTCTCTGTTTTCAAGTGCCTTCGCATAAAGACCATCATGAACAGCCTGAAGTCTTTCATTTACTGTTTCAACAAGCTCACCAAGCTTGCAGAATACCTTTTCTCTGTTGTGTCTTGTAACAAGCACACACTGATCGTTCTCAATATCCTTTGGACCAATTTCAAGTCTTACAGGAACGCCCTTCATCTCATACTGTGCAAACTTCCAGCCAGGTGACTGCTCTGAATCGTCGAGCTTAACTCTTATGCCTGCATTTTTAAGCGTGTTGTAAAGCTCGTTAGCCTTGTCAAGAACGCCCTCTTTGTGCTGTGCTATAGGTACGATAACTACCTGAACAGGTGCAACAGCAGGTGGCAGAACAAGTCCGTTATCGTCGCCGTGTGTCATTATAACTGCACCGATAAGCCTTGTCGTAACGCCCCATGATGTCTGGAATGGGTGTGCAAGCTTATTATCTCTTCCAGTATAAGTGATATCGAAAGCCTTTGCAAAGCCATCGCCAAAGTAATGCGAAGTGCCTGCCTGCAAAGCCTTGCCGTCGTGCATAAGAGCCTCAATAGCGTACGTTGCTTCTGCACCTGCGAACTTGTCGCTCTCTGTCTTTCTGCCCTTTACGACCGGCATAGCAAGCTGCTGCTCGCAGAAATCAGCGTATACGTTGAGCATTCTCTCTGTCTCCTCGATAGCCTCCTCAGGTGTCTCGTGGATAGTATGACCCTCCTGCCACAGGAACTCTCTTGAACGAAGAAATGGTCTTGTTGTTTTTTCCCAACGTACAACAGATACCCACTGATTATAAAGCTTAGGAAGATCTCTGTAGGAATGAACTATATTAGCATAATGCTCGCAGAAAAGCGTTTCAGACGTTGGTCTTACGCAAAGTCTGTCTTCAAGCTTTTCACTTCCGCCGTATGTTACCCAAGCTACCTCAGGAGCAAAGCCCTCAACGTGGTCTTTCTCCTTCTGAAGCAGGCTCTCAGGGATAAACATAGGCATGCAAACATTTTCATGACCAAGCTCCTTGAACTTTGTGTCAAGTATATGTTGGATATTCTCCCATATTGCGTAGCCGTAAGGTCTTATTACCATACAGCCCTTTACGCTTGTGTATGAAACAAGCTCAGCCTTCATACATATATCAGTATACCACTTTGCGAAATCCTCGTCCATGGAGGTTATCGCATCAACCATTTTCTTATCCTTAGCCATTTATAAAACCTCTTTCTTATATCATTCAGGCATTGTCATTATTCTTGTTGCCGTCGTCTTTTTTAACAGCTTCACTGCTGACATTCTTCTTTTTCTTTTTAAAATTAAGAGCATAGATATCCTCGTTATATATCTTATAGTTGGGATCCCAGCCGTCAATGTGGGACTTATCAAATATGCCCTGTACCTTATAGTTCTCAGGATCATTCCCTGTATTCTCACCGTCCACCCTTTCGGGATCGTCCTTTTCGGCAAGCTCAGGGTGACGTTTTTCAATAAATCGTGCTATTTTTGGAGTGATAAGGCAGGCAATGACGATAAAGGTCATTATTACGACACAGCCTGCTGCCAGCTTCAACAGCAATAGCAGTAATTCTTTATTCAGACAAGTCACCTCTTTTCGCAAACATAAAGTTATTATAGCACAATTATTATCCAAATTCAAGAGGTGAAATATGAATTTGCCGCCATTTCTGACCTTTAGCACGAAAAAAGACGGAACAAAGTCCGCCTTAAAGCATTTTCTTTCGTTTGAAAAAGATTATACACACTATCACTACTATTATACTAAGGGCTATAACACCCGGATACCCCTCTCTAAGTTCGGGCATATTCTGAAAGTTCATGCCATACCAGCCCGTGATAAGGGTCAGAGGGAAAAATATAGTGGATATGACCGTAAGAAACTCCATATTCTTGTTCTGCTGAGCATTGACATGGGACTGATAAGCGTCTCGCACCTGCGTTGCATATTCAAGAAGATGTACGGTTCTGCCCATGAGCCTGTCGGCACGGTCTGAGATAGTGCCGAAATATTTTTTCTGCTTTTTCTCAAAGAAGCCGTTCTCGTCCTCTTCAAGCTCTCTGCCCAGATCCATTATTTCATCATAGTAGCTTCTCAAAATAAGAAGCTCTTTTCTGATAGGCGTTATGGTTTCAAGAAAATCGTCCGTTTTGCCGTCGTTTACATTCTCCTCAAGCTCCATAAGCTTTTGCTCATGTTCCGCAAGAAGCTCGGTGTCACGGAGCATAAATTCGCTGAAAAAATTGTAGATAAAATGCTCCCTGCTCTCTCCCTGATTATGCCTGCTTCTCTGTATGCGTTGGACTAACCTGAGCGAGAACTCCTCATCGTCTATTATCACCATGTTTTTGTTGTCGATAAAAAACTGTATTCTGTGGCGGCTTCCCTTTATGTCAAGAAGCTTGGGGATAGAAAGCGTGCCTGCCAGACAGAAAGGCTGTGATTCTATCTTACAGAACACAACGTCACGCAGGGATATCACGCCCTCGTAGGTTATGTTCGCCGTTCTGAGGGTTTCCTCTGCGTGAGCAGAGTCGGTAATAAACACAGCCGAGCAAGTTTGTTCGCTTAGCTGTGCCGGTGTTATTTCTTCAAGTGAACCCTTCAGGGCAAATATTGTCATTTATCCTCGACCTCCGCCTTTGAAGCTCTTTCATAGGCAAGGTCATAGAAAAGTTCCTGAGAATTAAGTGGCTCTTTGCCGTCTGAAACAAGGGTATATTCCCCGTCAGAATCAAGCTCTCTTGCCTGACAATTATCTGCAAGCATTTTGTCGAACATCATGCTTATCTGAGCCTTGATATCCTCGTCAAGAATAGGTGCAGCGACCTCAACACGTCTGAGGGTGTTTCTTGTCATAAAGTCTGCGGAAGCAATATATATCTTTCTTTTCTCACCCTTGCCAAACATATAGATACGGGAATGTTCAAGAAAACGTCCTACAATGCTTATTATCCTGATGTTGTCGGTTTCGCCCTCAACGCCTGGGATAAGACAGCATATGCCTCTTACCACAAGGTCTATCTTAACGCCTGCTCTTGAAGCCTCGATAAATCTGTCGATTATCTTCTTATCAGTGAGAGAATTTATCTTCACGCCTATATAGCCCTCTCCCCCTGATTGTGCTATGGCTATCTGCTCGTCTATCATATCAAGCACCTTGTTTTGCAGACAATTCGGTGCAACAAGAAGCTTGTCAACGCTCTTTACAGTATCGTCAGAAGCAAGAGCATTGAACACGTCTATAGCGTCCTTTGCGATGTCCTTATCGCAGGTCATAACAGACAGGTCGGTATAAAGTCTTGAAGTTTTCTCGTTGTAGTTTCCGGTGCCTATCTGAGTATAATACTCGGTCTTTGTGCCTGAACGCTTTGTGATAAGGCAAAGCTTTGAATGTACCTTATAGCCCTCCAGACCATAGATAACAGTACAGCCAGCCTTTTCAAGTCGGCGTGACCACTCGATATTATTTTCCTCATCAAATCTCGCCTTAAGCTCCACCAATACAAGAACGTCCTTGCCGTTCTCTGCGGCTTCACAAAGTGCTTCGACCACCTCACTGTGCTTTGCCACACGATACAATGTCATTTTTATAGACACAACATTTTTATCGTCAGCCGCCTCACGGAGCATATTGATAAAAGGCTTTATGCTATCAAAAGGATAAGAAAGCAGTCTGTCTTTCTTTTTTATCTGCGGCAGGATCGGCTTGTTATCGTCAAAGGCAGTAAACCTCTGCGGAACTCTCTTTTTATAGAAAAGCTCGGTTTTCTGTCTGAGTATATCCTGTATCTGGAACAGGAATGACAGATCCAGAGGAGTGCTGTTTCTGAAAACAGATTTTTTATCCACTTCAAGCTGTTTGCAGAGCAGGTCAACTATGCCGCTGTCAAGCTGTCTTGAAAGCTCCAGTCTTACAGGCGCAAGGCGCTTTCTTTTCTTGATAAGGTCAGCCATGAACTCACGGTAATCAAGATCCTCATCATAAAGAGCGTCAGCGTCGATATCAGCATTTCTTGTAACTCTGATAAGCGACTTTGACTTCACAGTGTAGCCCTTGAAAATTTTAGGTACATAGTGGAGGATAAGCTCTTCAGAAAGCATATACTTGCCCGTTGAACCGACTTTTATAAGACGTGGGAAGACCTCGCTTCCGCAGGAGATAACACCCAGCTTCTCCTTGGAATTTTTGCTTTCAAGGACAACTGCGGCATAGATATCCTTATTTTTCAAAAACGGGAAAGGCTGTCTTTTTCCCACCACCATAGGCGACAGGAGCGGAGCTATCTGATTGATAAAATACTGCTCCAACTGAGAATTTTCCTCCGCTGTAAGCTTGGAAAAGTCAACAAGAGCAACACCCTGCCCAGCTATTTTCTTCATAAGGTCAGCGTAGATCTTATTTTTACGCTCATTAAGCTCGCCCACTCTAGCGATAACAGCTTTGAGCTGTTCCTTAGCGGTCATATTTGTTTTATTTTCCCTGCTGTCAGGGTCTACCTCCATCTGGTCAGTAAGCGAGCCTACACGAACCATAAAGAACTCGTCCAGATTGCTCTGATAGATAGAAGCAAAAGAAAGTCTTTCGCAAAGAGGCACGCACTCTCGCTCTGCTTCCTCAAGGACTCTTTCATTAAATTTCAGCCATGACAGCTCTCTATTCATAAACACATTTTTCATTGTGCCATACTCCTTTTATTATGATATCAAAACATCTATATAAATTTAATTTATTATATCACAAAACGGCGAACTGTTAAAGAGGTTTAAGCAAAATTCATGTAAAATATTCTTCTTTTATGCAGTATTGACCACATCGGCACAATCAAATTATGCAAAATGATAGATTTTCGCAAATTAGCAGGCGAAAATACTGTACAAAAAAGCAAAAATCAAAAATATCAATATTTTTTATGCAAAAAAGGTTGACAACGGGGCACAAATAGTGTATAATAATCAAGTCGCTATGAGAAACGCATATGGCGGTATAGCTCAGTTGGCTAGAGCACTTGGTTCATACCCAGGGTGTCACCGGTTCAAATCCAGTTACCGCTACCACATTTCTCATAGCGAAAAATCGGCCCGTTGGTCAAGAGGTTAAGACGCCGCCCTTTCACGGCGGAATCATGGGTTCAATTCCCGTACGGGTCACCAAACCATATGCTCGGAAACAGCGTAAATACGTTGTTTCCGAGTTTTTATTTATTCAGAAATTGTTCTCAACCACTTATCTGCCACTTATTTTGAAAATCACTGTTTAAAGATATGTTATTGTGTCACCCGCAGGACGCTTATCTGCGGGTGCTTTTTTATGCCCCGAAAACTTGTCCGAGCTGTTCTTCCTCTTGCTCGTCCTCATTTTCAGATATATCTTCATTGCTGTCCTCGGCAGGCTTTTCTTCCTCTGTGTTTACCTCGTTTGTGAAGCTCAGCGCATTGCTTATCGCATCGCAGTTTCTTGCTTTAGCCTCTTGGAACATATGACTGTACAAGTTCAAAGTCGTTCCGACGACGCTATGACCCATATCTTCTGATACCGCTACAACATCCACGCCCTCAAAAATCAGAAGTGAGGCGTGCAAGTGACGTAGAGAATGAATATTTCTAAACGGTATTCCTATTCGCTCGCAGTAGCCTTTTAGCCACTCAAAAGGAGTCTGCGGATTCATGGGCGCGCCGTTCCATTTGGTGAACAGCCTGTCGTGATCTTCCCATTTCGTCCCAAGCCGCCTTGCTTCTTCATCCTGCTCTGCTTTGAACTGCCTGAGCAAGTTCATTATCGAGGCAGGCATTTTGGATACACGTTTTGATTTTCTTGTCTTGGTGGTGTCGGTGTATATCCCTTTTTCCGCAGTGTACTGCGAGGTGCGACGAACGTGTATCAGATCATGCTCAAAGTCAATATCCTTCCACTCAAGTCCTAGCATCTCGCTGCGGCGATAACCGCTGTATATCGAAAGAAGCAGGTACACCTGATATTTCATAGGCTCGCTTTTCAGATTTTCATAAAGTATCTTTACTTGCTCGATCGTGTAGATCTGCTTTTCCTCCTGCTCCTGTTTAGGCACGAATACTCGCCTGCAAGGGTTGTCGCACAGCATTCCCATACGTACAGCGTAGCTGAATACGTCGCTTATGAAGCTTAGATGATGCACTGCCGTTTTCCTCGACAGCGGCTTACCTGTGTTCATATTCTTGCCGTTGACAAGCATATCTGTCACGAACTTCTGAATATCACGAGCAGTTATCTTATCAAGCCGCTTGTGACCTATGGCAGGATAGACACGCTTGGTGAGCTGTTTCATTCGTGCGTATGATGTAGGGCGAAGATTGACTTTTGCATATTCCTCAAACCACTGCTCAGCAAAGGTTTCAAACTTTACTGCCGCAGTTATCTGTCCACGCTTGCAGTCTTCTTCGAACAGTATAGCCTGCCTTTGCACCTCCTTTTCTATCTGCCTTTTCGTCATACCCGGTTCAGGCTTGTAGCTTTTGTACTGGTTGCGCTGCTTTCCGTCCACGCCGTAACCGCATGACACTTTAATTTCGTAAGTCCCGTTGGGACGCCGTCTTATTGTCGCCATATATAAACCTCCGTTTCAAAACTATGGCGCATTTCTGCAACCGACATTATACTACATCTCTGCGGAAATGTCTAACAGAAATGCGCCTTCGTTATTAAATTCTACCTAATCAACAAAATTTCTCACACAGTTTCGCCACTGAGATAACTCAAAAACTTATCCCGATTGATGAGATACTTTTTTCCTGCCATGATGTGTGGGATCTGATTGTTGATACACATCTGGCGGACTCTATACTCTGTCAGTCCTTCGACAAGCGCTGCCGCCTCCTTGATTGTAAGCATTGTGATCTTTGTGTTGTTATCCATTCTGTTATCCCCCTCCTTGTTGTCTTTCCGATTGTTCTGCCTTTGATTTTTCTTCCGGTCATTTTAAACAGTCCTTTCCTGATATTCTCTTAGACGTCATCGACAACGCCTGTAATCACGCCGATTTTACGCACTTTTCAGCCCTTGCGACCCCTGAATCATTCAAAGCTCAAATTTATGACCCCATAAAAATTACGCACAATCATTTTGCTGAAACTGCGTATTTTCGGCACTTTTGCGGCGAGCTTTGC
>ERZ859923.889-NODE-889-length-14502-cov-3.155396_pt1 | contig 14502 bp, 10 predicted proteins | sample MGYA00510116_ERZ859923 | MGnify/ENA primary metagenome ERZ859923 (study PRJEB30046, sample SAMN00715168) | human gut metagenome | study: EMG produced TPA metagenomics assembly of the A metagenome-wide association study of gut microbiota in type 2... | reverse complement strand
CGCCCGCTGTAGGCGGGGTTTCCCGCAAGGGGCTGGTGAAGCTCTGCAGCCGCTACGGTATACAGGCAAGCACATAAAGGATCCGAAGCTCCGTCACGGATTTTCGGGAACCTACTTTACACATTAATTGAGAGGACAGGACAGACAGAATGGCTTCCGCAGGATTTGTACGTTATACCGGCTACGACAATGCCGATATTTTCAAGAATATGCTGATCGAGGCTTACGCGGCGGCGAAGAAAAACGGTCTGTTCTTCGAAGGGAAGATCCCCATGGCTTCCACTGCGGAGGTCAGCGCTGCCGCGAACTACGCCGCGGGGGATTTCAGCGACGTTAAGTCGGTGAAGGCGGGATTACAGTCGTGGCTCTCGACGCAGCGCATTGAATGCGACGCCGGCGCCATGGCGGAGGCGCTCACCGAGGCTTCAAGGAACTGCGGCGCAAACGGCAGGAACACCTACCTTGTGATATTCTGCTGGCTGATGAAGTACCTTGCGGTACGTCCGCAGTCGTTGGTGCTGATAGGCGCGGCGAGCCTGCGCGAGCTGTACTTCCTGCATATCATGAACCTTGCCGGGGTGCGTATCGTGTACGTTTCCTACGGCATGGACAAGGACTTTGACAAGTTTCCGCATGCGAACCGCGTTCAGAATATGACCGGCTCCATGAGCGGAATGATACAGATGGATTTTTCGCACATCGACCTGTCAAAGGCGGCTCAGATGAGCCAGATGAGGGCTTCCGCGCAGCAGGTGGAAAACACCGTGCAGCGGCTCAGCACAACAGCGGCGGGTATCTTTGAGGACTTCATGACAGAACACCGCACCCGCGTCGTTAAAAACGGCGGAGTGTTCCGCGAGGGCGGGGTTATCCCTGTGTACTTCGCGGCGCTCATCGGCTATGACGAGGAAGCGGTGTACAACAACATGCTGCTGAAGTTCAAAGAGGGCTTCGCGGGAAGCAAGAAGCAGCTTATTTTCATTGAAAAGCCGATGGAAAACCCAACCGCCGAGGAGATAAGGCAGCTCGGGACGGTCAGCAGGAACAGCACCGGCGAGATGATAGACGAGTTGGCGCTGCTGATAAAGCTGAACGGCGATCCGATACGCACCGCGCTGGCCCAAACGGAGCTTCGAAAGCTGCTCAACGAGCTTTACACCGGCAATCAGACGGTGGTTTTTAACTACGGAAGCAAGCTTATTTCCTGGCTGTACCGCTGCACCCAGGCGCGGAAGTACGCCGTGCAGTACGCGGATATTCCGGTGGTGCTGTATTACGGGGATATCTCGCAGTCGGAGCTGTATTTCCTGCATTTCATGTCGCGGTGCGGGTTCGATGTTATCTACATCACGCCGAATAAGCAGCTTCTGGATATCACGGTCGACAAGAACATTGACAACAGAATGCAGATTTTCCAGCTCCCGCAGAGCAGGGAGAGCGGAAGCTACCCCAGCAAGGCGGTCAAGATGAAGGTCGCAACGGTGGCGTATTCCGCGGAGCGAGAGCTTGACACCATGCTCTACGGCGGCGACGCGGGGATATTCCGGGACTTCCAGTTCCCGAACAGCCAGACCGTCACGCTGAAAACCACGCTTGAGGAGATAGGCATACTGTGGAAGCAGGAAGCGCGGTTCCGGCAGGGCTTTGAGACCTCCGGGAACCTTGTAACGGTGCCGAATATCTTCGCAAAGATAAGCGGAGTAAAGGACGGCAGCGCGGCGGCATACTGGGAGGAGATACGCGAGCGGCTCACGCCGGAGACTATTCTCCGTGTAAAGACCGCAGACCAGCAGCCGACAGCGAATCCCGACCTGTCGGTTTACCGCAGCTTCTACCGCAACGGAAAAATCGACGCCGAGCGGCTGAAGGCGTCCTCGCTGAACCGCTACAGCTACCTTCCGGACAGAATACAGGATATGCTCCTGTTCAAGCTCCAGGAAGCGGCGGACAGCGGGTTTCTGAAGCTTCAGGGCGACGAGCTTATGTGCTCGGTGATGCATTTCGGGCTGAACCTCGACAAGGAGTTCATGAAGCTGCTGCAAAGCTTTGATTTCACGAAGCAGCTCCCGAAGCTGATATGGATAGACGCAGTGGAGCAGACCTTTTCTCTTGAGGAGTGCATTCAGCTTGTGCTGTGCAATCTTATCGGCTTTGATATACTGATATACACCCCGACGGGGTACAAGAATCTCGAAACGTTCGTTTCTGCGGACGCATTCGAGGAGCATACTCAGAACGAGTTTCTCTACAATATGGAGGTGCCGAAGTTTAAGATACCCTCCGAGCAGAAGAACGGCGGATTTTTCGGCAGGCTGTTCAGAAAGTAAATTTGAAAGGAACCAACGATTATGGGATTACAGTTTACACCCGGCTCTCAGATGCAGCCCGCGGCACAGCCCCAGACTGCTCCGGCGACCACTCTTGCAAAGACCCCCGAGGAAGCTGCGCTCGATGTGAAGATCGAGGAAGCGAAGAACTTCAATATTCAGGTAACGGCTGACCAGATCAAGCAGGAGCTTGCCACCAGCGCGGAAATCGACAAGCTTGTGAGCACCATCAACCTCAACGATTCCAACACCATCGTTAAGTTCGGCGCAGAGGCGGCAGAGGAGATCTCAAAGGCTTCCGACCAGGTGCTGAAATCCATGACGATAGACCAGGTGAACGACACCGGCGTAATGCTCAAGGAACTTGCGAGCATTATGGATAAGTTCGATATTAAGGAGATACAGGACGAGAAGCCGGGCTTCTTCGGAAATCTCAAGAAGAAGCTTGAGAAGATCATCGGCAAGTACGAAACGATGGGCAGCGAGGTCGACAGGATCTACGTTCAGCTCAAGAAGTACGAAAACGAGATCGGCGACGCCAACACCAAGCTTGACAACATGTACGACGCGAACCTCGGCTATTACCAGGAGCTTGTGAAGTACATCATGGCGGGCGAACAGGCAGTAAAGGAGCTTGACCAGTACATCGCGGACTACACGGCAAAGTGCGAGGATAACCCGGACGACGGCACGATACGCATGGATCTCTCCAACCTGACCCAGATGCGCGAGATACTCGACCAGCGCGTCATGGACCTCAAGGTAGCTGAGAACGTGGCTATTCAGACGGTTCCCATGCTCAAGACCATGGAGTATTCCAACCTGAACCTGGTGAGAAAGATAAACTCCGCGTTCATCATCACCATGCCGGTATTCAAGCAGGCGCTGGCGCAGGCAATCATGCTCAAGCGCCAGAAGATAATAGCTGATTCCATGCAGGCGCTCGACGAAAAGACCAACGAAATGCTCAAGAAGAACGCGCAGAACACCGTTGCGCAGAGCAAGCAGATCGCGGCTATGGCTTCCGGCTCTTCGATCAAGGTGGAGACCCTCCAGGAGACCTGGACTACCATTGTAAATGGTATCGACGAGGTTCAGAAGATACAGAGCGACGCAAGGGAAAAGCGTAAGCAGGACGCAGTTGCCCTTGAGGAGATCAAGGCGGATTATAAGAAGCGTATGAAGGCGTAATATTAAACTGGCAGGCTGAAAAGCCTGCCAGTGTTTGTATTAGCGTTATTGGGCGTTCGCCGCTGAGCACATAGTGGTTCGATATTCCCGACGGCTCAAAATGCTATCGGCTTCGAATCAAATCCTGACTGCGGCTTATTTTGAAACGCCCAGCGAACCGAGTATAGCTCCGGTGATGGTAGCCGCTATATATTCCGCCAGCTTTTTGCGGTCTCCCATGTCACGCTCGATGCAGTCCAGAAGTATTCCGGCGATAGCCTCGGTCAGAAAACGGCTCAGGAACACCTGATAGCTGTCCTCCGCCGTCACGGAATGCTTCTTTACCGCCTCGCAGACCAGATTGTGTATCGGCTCGTAGATGTCGTTGTAGAAGTACCTCGAAAGCTCCGAGCGGCCTATCGAATGCACTATGTTATGCAGAATATCATGATTTGAGCTGATGTAATCCAGCGCGAAATCCACGGCATCCCGCCGCTGCGATACCAGGTCGTACTTCCCGAACATGCACATTGCTTCCTGGTCGAGCGTCCATTTCAGCAGGGAGAATATATCCTCAAAATGATAGTAGAACGTCTTGCGGTTGACTCCGCAGTCCTCCACAAGCTCGCGCACAGTTATCTTGTTGAGCGGCTTCTTCTTCATCATAGCCTTCAGCGCTTCGGATAGCGCCTGCTTCGTCTGCTGCGACTGCTCGTTGTGCTTCATGTTTTTAACCCCCGTTTTCCGGACATTTTCGCGGTTTTGTCCGGTCAATATTACTATTATAATCCATCGGGGCATATTTTGTCAAGACTGGCTGTTTTATATTATGTCCGTTTTGTGCTGGTTTTTGTCCGAAACATGGTTGGATTTCCACCCTGGACATGCTATAATCAAAGCATAGACTATAAAATACGAAAGGACTGTCCTCAGATGATATATCACAATCCCGTGCTGAAAGGATTCTACCCCGACCCGAGCGTGTGCTTCTACAATGGAAAGTACTACATGGTGTGCAGCTCGTTCCAGTATTTCCCCGGAGTTCCGCTGTTCGAAAGCTCAGACCTGGTTAACTGGAAACAGATAGGCTACGTGCTTACCAGACCCATCCAGGTAATGCTCGATAAGATCAACAGCTCCGGCGGAGTTTTCGCGCCGACTATCCGCTGTAACAACGGCAGATTCTACATGGTGACTACCAACGACACCACCCACCAGAATTTCTACGTTTACACTGACGATATCTACGGCGAGTGGTCGGAGCCGATATACGTCGATCAGGGCGGTATCGACCCGTCCCTGTTCTTCGAGGACGGCCGCACCTACTTCATGAGCAACGGCGCCGATGATAACGGCGTCGGGGGAGTGGTTCAGTGTGAAATCGACATCGCCACCGGAAAGAAGCTCTCCCCGAGCCGCTGCATCTGGCAGGGCACCGGCGGACGCTACCTTGAAAGTCCGCATCTCTACAAGATAAATGGAGTTTACTACCTCATGGCTGCGGAGGGCGGCACAGAGTACGGCCACATGATAACCTGCGCCCGCGCTGATTCCGTCTGGGGAAAATTCGAGGGCAACCCGAAGAATCCGGTTCTCACCAACCGCAACAAGGCTCCGTTCATCATTCAGGGAATAGGTCACGGCGACCTTGTCCAGGACGAATATGGCGACTGGCATGTGCTGTCCCTGGGATTCCGTCAGCAGCATATCTGGAGACCCTACCACCACCTTGGACGCGAGGTGTTCCTCACGCCGGTGAAGTTCGGGGAGGACGGCTGGTTCACCTGCGGAAACGACGGCACCACAGATGAGAGCTACGAAATAAAGGGCGATTTCACCCAGAACGAGCAGCGGGTTTTCACTTTCGCGAACACATCCTGGGACAAGGAGTGGTGCTTCATGCGCCGCCCTGTAATGGAAAACTACGAGCTGTCAGACGACAAGGCGGTGCTGCACGGCTCGGATATCACGCTTGACGACGTGGATTCCCCCACATTCATTGCAATGCGCCAGCGTGATTTCAACATGGAAATGACCTCCACTGTGAAGCTGACCGGAAGCGCAGGCGCTGTCGGAGGACTTACCGTGCTCATCACCGAAAACGAGCATTACGATATTCTCCTTGAAAAGTCGGAGAGCGGCTGCAAGGCGGTACTCATGCTGAACATCGGCGGAATAAAGCACCGCCAGAACGAGCTTCCCATCGGCGGCGACTCTGCAAAGCTCACGATAAAGGCTGATAATTACGGCTACAGCTTCTTCTGCGGAGAGGTTCAGCTCGGATACGGAAGCACAAAGTATCTTTCAAGCGAGGTAGCGGAGGGCTTCACAGGCGTAATGACCGGACTTTACGCGGCTCGCGGAACCGCAGAGTTCACCGGATTCGAGTGCAAATACAATTAAAGGTAACCTCTAAAAACCTCCTTCACGGCAGATTTCTATGACTTATATCATCTGCTTCGTTGTCAAACCTTGAAATACATCAAGTATTCCTGCGGTTTGACGCCTAGCATCTGATATAAGTCATATACGAAATCTGCTCGTGTCCCGGTTTTTAGAGGTTACCTTAAAATTACAGGGCTGAGTACGACCTCAGCCCTATTTTGATATTATTGCACGTACAGTACCAGAATTTAATTGAATCCTCCGGTGATGGATATCTCGCCGGAGCGCAGCGTTTCAATTCCCGATGAAGTTTCAATAACAAGGCAGCCCCTGTCGTCGATTTTCAGAGCCTTTCCGGTGCGCTCTGCGCCGCCCTGCCGGAACGTTACCTCACGCCCCAGGACCAGCGAGCGGCTGCGGTATTTCTCCAGCAGCCCGCGCGACGAGGGATCCTCGGCGTAGTCGAGCAACCTGCATGCGATGTCCGCGCACAGGCGGCTGCGCTCCGCAAATACTCCCACTGAGCCTGCGATTCCGGATATCTCCTCCGGGAATTTTTCCGTGCTGATGTTCACGCCGATCCCGACTATCACGGATTCAGCCATGCCGCTTTCGAAGTCGCTCATTGCCTCGGTGAGTATCCCGGAGACCTTCCTGCCGGAGCAGAAAATGTCGTTCACCCACTTTATTCCAGCGTGAACGCCGCACACGGATTCCAGGCTGTCAATAATGGCGCACGCCGCCGCCATCGTTATCCCCATGCAGTCGGAAAGCGGCTTCTGTGGCTTTAGCAGCACGCTCATGTAAAGTCCCGTGTTCGCCGGGGAATAGAACGGCTTCCCGAACCTGCCGCGTCCTGCGGTCTGCTCGTTTGCGGCGATGAGCGTTCCGTGTGGCATTCCGCGCAGCGCCGCCGCTTTTGCCTCGGTATTCGTGGAGCTTGCGCTGCGGAACACTTCCACCGGTATCCCGCGGTATTTTTCCGTCAGGTGCAGGCGTATCCCCTCCGCGGTCAGTACGTCGCTGCCGCTTTCCAGCATGTATCCCCGGTTCGTCCCCGCAGAGATGCTGTAGCCCTCGTCCTGGAGCTGCTTCACGGCTTTCCATACCGCCGCGCGGGATACCCCCAGGCGGTCGGCAAGCTCCTGCCCGGATACTGCCGTACCGCGGCTCTGCTCAAGTATCAAGGCTATCTCGTTCTTTATCGCCATTGTTTTCCCCCCGATCTGTCCTGCTCTATTATATACCATTATTCCGGATTTTTCAAGGTCTGACCGCACCGCTGCGACTTTTTTTCACAAACCACTTGATTTTTTCCGCAGAATAGAGTATAATAGTAAGGTAAGTACAAAACAACAATGAATAAATGCTCTCGCTTATGGGGACAGACCCTGTGCAACAGAGTGCTGTGAACCATGTCAGGCGGGGAACCGAGCAGCATTAAGCGGATTTCTCTGTGTGCCGCAGTCAGCCTGTTCCCATAATCGAGGGCATTTATATTTTTGCTTATCAGAACGGGGGTGCGGCTGTGTATCTGGCATTATATAGAAAATACCGTCCGAGAACGTTCGACGACGTTATTTCCCAGCCTGAGATAGTCACCACGCTGAAAAACCAGATAGCCGAGGGGCAGAACGCCCACGCATACCTGTTCACCGGAAGCCGCGGCACCGGCAAGACCACCTGCGCGAAGATACTCGCAATGGCGCTGAACTGCAAGCACCCGGCAGGCGGAAATCCCTGCCTTGAGTGCGAAAGCTGCCGCGAGATAGCCAACGACGAAACCACTGATATCGTCGAGCTGGACGCTGCCAGCAACAGCGGCGTCAGCGACGTTCACGAGCTTCAGGACCAGCTTGCGTACACGCCGGTTAGCTGTAAGTACCGCGTGTATATCCTCGACGAGGTGCACATGCTTTCTACGGCGGCGTTCAACGCGCTGCTGAAAACTATAGAGGAGCCTCCGGCGCATGTTATCTTCATTCTCGCGACCACGGAGCTTCACAAGGTTCCCGCGACGATACTTTCCCGCTGCCAGCGGTTCGAGTTCCGCAGGATTGAGATCGCGGACAGTTCCGCAAGGCTGCTCAGCATAGCTCAGCAGGAGGGAGTCTCCCTTACTCAGGAGGCTGCGGACATGATATCCCGGCTCTCCGACGGAGGAATGCGCGACGCGCTTTCCCTGCTCGACCGCTGTATCGCAGTCAGCCGCGACGTCACCGAGGACACCGTAAGGAGCTGCGCAGGGGTCGCCGACAATCATCATCTGTATCAGCTCGCAGAAATGACCGCTGCACGGAACATTCCCGGGTGTATTCAGCTCCTGAGCCAGCTCTACAAGGGCGGCAAGGACATCGCCCGCGTGATGGACGAACTCGGCGGAGTATTCCGCGACCTTATGATAAACAAGAGCGCTCCGGCTGAGAAGTCGCTGCTCTCTGCAATGCCGCACGATTATCCAGAGATAGAACGCCTTGCCGGGCTGTTTTCCCTCGAGGATATCCTCCGCTGCCTGACCCTTATCCAGGAATGCACCGACGGTATCGCGAAGTCCCGCAGCCGCAAGACGCTCGCAGAAATGTGCTTCGTGAAGCTCTGCACAGGGGCGCCAACGGCGGCTCAGATAGGGCAGGCTGGACAGGTCGGAACGGTCGGACAGTCTGGAACGGCCCCGCAGACGGTGCAGAACTACCGACAGTTCGAAAGCAAGCCGATGGGAAGCGAGTTCACTCCGATCCCCGATGAAAAGCTCGACCCCAGGCGCGCCGCAACGGTGAACAAGCTACGCGAGATATTCGCGCAGAATGAATCGGCTCCCGCAGAGCCAGCCAAACCGGCCGCTCAGGCTTTTGAGGCTCCGAAACCCGCAGAAGCTCCGAAACCGGTTCAACAGGCTCAGCCGTCTCCGGCGGACGAGCTTCCGTTTGATATCGACGGAGCTGTGAAGGCTCCACAGGCTGCGAAGCCCACTGAAACTCCAAAGCCAGCGCCGAAGAGTAATCCCGTGAAATCCCCCGAGCCAGTACCCGGGAACGAGATACCGTTCGATATTTCCGAGCCGCCCGCTGCTGTGAAAACGCCTGAGCCAGCGAGCCGCAAGCCCGCTGAGGTTCTGAAACCTACAGCCCCGGCACCAACAGCGCCTATAGCGCCGGCAGAGCCGTTTGAAGCTCCCATGCCGGAACTTAACAGCGCTCCTGCGGCTATGGACTTTGATTTCGCACCGCCGCCGGAGGAACCCCCGATGGAGTTCATTCCACAGCGTGAGTTTGCTACAGTCCCCGAGCCGGCAGCGCCCGCTCCGAAACCCGTGCCTGCGGCAGAAACGTCCGCTGTTCCAAAAGCGCACAGCGAAACGAGCGCCGCAAAACCGGTGAAGCAGAAGCCTGAACCGAAGCCTGAGCCTGAATCAAAGCAGGAACCGAAACCCGCTGAAAAAGCAGATACCACCGCTTCCGCCGGATACACCAAGCTGGACAGCATAACCCAGCCGGAATGGGAGCAGATAATAGAAAAGGTGTCAAGTCCGCTGTATGCCGCCATGCTTGATGGCTCAACGGCGCTGGTCAACAGCGACGGCGTGCTTGAGATACACACCGGAAATCTCATGCTGCAGGGCATGATAAGCGACGGCTACCAGGATCTCGAAAGGGAGCTTGGCGGGGCTTTCGGGAAGAAAGTCCGTGCGCTGGTGGTCGGCGAAGAACTGGAAAACACAGCCGAGGACAAAGACCTCCCTGTGAAAGAGCTGCTGGATAAAGCACGGCGGCTCAATATAGAAGTTGACATTAAGTGAAAGGATAATTACCGACATGAAAGCAAGATTACCGCAGGGATATCAGAATTCCGCTCCCAACATGAACCAGATGGTCAGAAAGGCACAGAAGATGCAGGAGGACATCGGCAAGATCCAGGAAGAGCTTGCTGTCAAGGAGTTCACAAAGCAGGTAGGCGGCGGAGCAATCGAGCTGGTGATGACCGGCGACAAGCAGCTCAAGTCCGTTACTATCAAGCCGGAGGTCGTTGACCCCGAGGATATCGAGATGCTTCAGGATCTTATCATCAGCGGCGTAAACGAGATTCTCAAGGAAGTTGACGATTACGGCGCAGCTGAGATGGAAAAGGTTACCGGCGGCGTTTCCTTCCCCGGCTTCATCTGATCGCCCACAAGAAAATAATTCACGGGCGGGTCTTTCGGATCCGCCCATTTTATCTGTATGAACGAAAAGATCACAGCAGAACTCGACCTCCCCGGGGTGGGACTTGGCGCGGGAGTTACCGTCGGCTGCCTTCTCGCGTGTTATTCCGAGCCAATGGTTCGGTGCGTATGGCTCTTTATTTCGGCGGCTGTTCTGGCGTTCTCGCTGTTCACAGGGAAGCGCAGGTTCCTGGCGGCGGGGCTTCTGCTCGGGCTTGTCAGCATGACGGTCTATCAGACCTGGTACGCCGGGTCGCTTCAGGCGCTCGCAGGGAGCGGGATACGTGCGCAATGCCGCATAATCAGCGTGAATTACTCCAACGATCGTTGGTCGGCAGGAAGAGCGCTGTGCGTCCTTGACGGAAAACCCGCGCTCATAGATATTACGTGTGATTCCATGCTTGACGTGGGCGATATAATCGACGGCGAACTTCTCCTTGAAACAGCCGAACAGGGAATTTTCACGTTCTCGGACGGCGTTGTGCTTTCCGGCGAGGTAACGGAGCTTCACAGCCGCAGTTCAGATTTCAGCCTGCTGTATCATCTCGGGAATCTCCGCAGCAAAGCCGCTGAACGGTTCGACAGGATCGGCGGTGACGAAGCGGAGCTGTGCAAGGGACTGGTGCTAGGGATCAAGGACGGCTTCTCGTATGAGCTGCGGCGGGATATCCTGCAAAGCGGAGTAAGCTACATGACCGCCGTTTCAGGAGCTCACATCACAATTTTCATTGCTGTTCTCTGCGAGCTTTTCGGTAAGCGCAGGCGCAGACTGACCTCAATTGTTTCATTTGCGGCGGTGCTGCTTATGATGGCGATGTTCGGCTTCTCCGCTTCGGTGGTTCGCTCAGGGATAATGCTTATGATAACGCAGAGCGCGCCTCTGTTCTGCCGCAGGACCGACGTCCTGAATTCGCTTTGCGCCGCGCTTCTGCTCATGACGGTATTGACTCCCTTCGCCGCGGCTGACCCGGCGCTGCTGATGTCCGCACTGGGCGTTTTCGGAGCCGCTGTCGCCGGACCTGCGCTCAACAGTATCCGCAGATTCGGCTGGGAACGCTTCGCGGTTGCTGCAAAGCTCAAGGAAGCCGCCGCAGTATCGCTCTGTGCGATGGTGTGCGTGCTCCCGGTCAGCGCCTCGGCGTTCGGAGGCTTCTCCCTCGCGGAGATACCTGCTTCCGTTGCGCTCACGCCGTTCTTTTCAGCGGGTCTGCCGCTTGGCGTGATCTACGCTGTAAGCGGGATTCCTGGACTTATGATCCCGCTTCGGGCGGTTATGAGCTGTTTTAGGAGTATCCTTGGATTTTTCGGCGGCATGAATGGTGCGTGGCTTCCATGTGAAAACCGCTTCGCTGTTCTGGCGGCACTGCTGGCTCCCGTACTGCTGATGACGTTCATTTATGCCGCTGATCACGCGCGGAAGGCTCTCTGGGCATTCTTGCTGGATATTCTGCTTATGCTGTGTCTGAGTTTCTCGGAACTTGCGTCGCGCCAGCGTATTGATTTCGTTTCGGATAGGAATTCCGGTGCGGCGGTGGCTTGCTCGGGGAGAAGCGCGGCTGTCCTGATAAGCGGAAAAAGCGCCTGTACGGAGCAGCTTTTCCGGCTGATGACACGGGAGGGAATCACGCAAATCGGCGTGATAAACGCTCCGCAGCTCGAATTTTCCGAGCTTTCCGGGCTTGAGAAGATGCTCAGGGCGATACCTGCGGAATACGTAATGCTTTCCGATGAATGCCTTACAGCGGCAAAGGAATTGAAGTCCTCCGCGGACGCTGAATTCCTCGCGGCTGAGGACGTTATGGAGATAAGCGGTATCACCATGGCATGCGCTAAATCAGGGAGTGAGATTCCGGCGGATATCGTGTTATACTACGGTTATACGCGCTCCGAGCCGGAGATTTCAGGAGCCGCCGGGCTTGCGCTGTACGCTTCGTCAAGGCAGGAGATTATCCCCGATGGAGCTTTTAATATCCACGACCAGACTTTCAGAATAGATTTAAAATAAGGAGACAATATGGCTGAATTTATATCCGCTCCGCTGGCGCTTGCCGCAGAGCAATTCGCGAAACTGCCGGGAATCGGCATAAAGACGGCGCAGCGCCTTGCGTATTACATGCTTAACCTCCCTCCACACGAGGTCAAGGAGTTTGCAGACGCGCTTGTACGCGCCCGCAATGGAGTACAGCTTTGCAGCTGCTGCCAGAACTTCACCGACCGGGAGGTCTGCGAGATATGCTCCGACGAGCAGCGCGACAAGTCGGTGATATGCGTGGTGGAATCCCCGAAGGACGTTTCAGCGTTTGAGCGCTCCGGCGGCTACGAGGGGGTATACCATGTGCTGCACGGGCTTCTTTCCCCGATGGACGGAGTTTCCGCCGAGGATCTGAAAATCAAGGAGCTTATGGCAAGGCTTACCGATGTGCGCGAGGTCATAATGGCGACCAACCCCACAGTTGAGGGCGAGGCCACCGCAGTGTACATCAGCCGGCTTATAAAGCCCATGGGTATCAAGGTGTCGCGGCTTGCTTACGGACTTCCTGCAGGAAGCGCGCTGGAATTCGCGGACGACGTTACGCTCATGAAGGCGCTTGAGAACCGCAGCGTTCTCTGATCTTCACGAAAAAAAAGATCCCGCAGACCGTAACGGCTGCGGGAAAGATAATGTGTAAGTCTGCACGAAAAAAGGAAGGAAAACGTACAGACCCTTGATGAATCAATCATCATAAAAAGGGGAGGTAGGTTATGTGAACGCCGCTTTCGCGGCAGCTTGTCGGCAGGTACCCTAACCTTTAAGGTTTCTGCTGTGATTATATAATACACCCCATGTATGAATTTGGGGTAACGGCTATGTGAAATCATGGTGAAATTCACCAGTGTGTTTTTTCACTAAGCCACAGAAAAAAGAAAGAGTGATAAAATGAGCAACACCCCGGATAGCGCTAATAACCCGCGCTCAGAGATGTTAGGGAACGCCCCGGTAACTTCCCTGATGATCAAATTTGCTGTGCCAAGCATAATTGCAATGCTGGTTGGCGCGCTGTACAACATAGTGGACCAGCTTTTTATCGGGCAGGCCGTAGGTCAGCTCGGAAACGCAGCCACGAACATCGCTTTTCCGTTTTCGACCTCCTGCCTGTCGCTGGCGCTGCTTTTCGGAATAGGCGGCGCGAGCTGCTTTAACCTCAGCATGGGGCGGGGCGACCGCGAACGCGCTCCGTATTTCGTAGGAAACGCCGTGCTTATGATGCTGATATGCGGCGTTGTGCTGATGGCGGTCACGCAAGTGTTCCTGACGCCGCTGCTGAAGCTGTTCGGCTCGCCGGACGAGGTGCTCCCGCTGGCGCAGGAGTATGTAGGTATCACCGCCTGGGGATTCCCGTTCATGATAATAACCACCGGCGGAGGCCATCTGATACGCGCCGACGGCAGCCCGCGCATGACCATGCTGTGCAACCTCCTGGGAGCTGTCATCAACACGGTGCTGGACGCAGTATTCGTGCTGGGTCTGGATTGGAAAATGACTGGCGCTGCCTGGGCTACCGTAATAGGGCAGGTGATCTCCGGAACTGTCGCGATCGTGTACCTCACGCGCTACAAGACCGTTCACCTCGGATTAAAGCACCTGCGAATCCGCTGGCAGTACACCGGAAAAATCATAGCCATCGGCATGGCTAGCTGCATTAATCAGCTCGCGATGATGATAGTGCAGATCGTAATGAACAACCTGCTGAAGCACTACGGAGCGCTGTCAGTTTACGGTGAGTCTATCCCGATCGCAGTTTCGGGTATCGTAATGAAGGTCAACCAGATAACATTCTCGATCGTTATAGGGCTTGGTCAGGGCGCTCAGCCGATAATCAGCTTCAACTACGGCGCGCGGAAGTACTCACGCGTGAGAGCGGCGCTGCGTTCCGCAATCACCGTCGGCGCAGGGGTGGCAGTGCTTGCATTTGTGCTGTTCCAGTTGTTCCCGCGGGAGATCATCGCAATCTTCGGCAAAGGCTCCGACGAGTATTTTGAATTCGGCGTGAAATTCTTCCGGATATTCCTGTTTTTCACCTGGCTCAACTGCCTACAGCCTATCGCTTCCACGTTCTTTACCTCTATCGGTAAATCCTTCAAGGGAGCGTTCCTGTCGCTGACTCGTCAGATACTGTTTCTGCTTCCGCCGCTGATCGTGCTTCCGCTTTTCTGGGGTATCGACGGTATGCTTTGGGCGGGTCCCTTCGCCGACCTGCTATCAGCGGTTGCCGCTATTATCATGATAATTGTGGAGCTTCGAATAATGAAGCGTGAGGAAGCAGATTTTAAAGGTTAAGCAGCTTTTATTGACATTCAACATGACGGGCAGGTCTTATACTTGCCCGTTTTTAGGGCAATACCGCACAAAGATTGTGCGTGTATTGCGCAGTCAGATTTTTC
>ERZ859923.877-NODE-877-length-14650-cov-2.336759_pt1 | contig 14650 bp, 15 predicted proteins | sample MGYA00510116_ERZ859923 | MGnify/ENA primary metagenome ERZ859923 (study PRJEB30046, sample SAMN00715168) | human gut metagenome | study: EMG produced TPA metagenomics assembly of the A metagenome-wide association study of gut microbiota in type 2... | reverse complement strand
AAATATTAAATAAAGTTTTTTTGCAAATAAACTTGCAAAACTTTTAAGAGTTAGTTTTATCTTATTTATATAATCATTATTTGTAAATATTAAATATTTTAAAATAAATAACATTAATAGCATATAATTAGAGTGGTGAAATTATGAGTAAATTATATAGTCTATTAATGTTTCTTTTAATATTATTTACAAGTGCTAGTGTAAGAGCTTTAAATCTTCCTTTACTTGGAAAAGTTATCTATTTAGATCCTGGTCATGGTGGAACTGACCCGGGAGCTTTATATAATAACTTAAAGGAAGAAAATCTTAATTTAGAACTCGCATTATCAATGCAAACTGAATTTGAAAAAAATGGTGCTATCGTTTATTTAACGAGATATGGTGATTATGATTTATCAGTTAAAAATGCGGTTTCAAGAAAAAGAAGTGATTTATCTAGAAGAGCAAATATGATTAATAAATCAAATGCTGATTTATATTTTTCAATCCATTTAAATGCAGATTCAGATTCTAGTTGGTATGGTACTCAAGTGTTTTATGATACTGTAAATCCTGAAAATGAAAATATTGCTAAAATATTACAACAAGAATATAATAAAAATTTAAATACTAAAAGAGAGTATAAAAATATAAAAGGGCATTATTTATATAGAAGAATAAATGTTAAAGGTGTACTTATAGAAGCAGGTTTTATAACTAATCCTAATGATAGATATTTACTTAAAAGTAAAAAGTATCAAAATAAATTTTCTAAAATTACTGTTCAAGCAATTGTAAAATATTATCAAAATAGTTAATTTTATTAAAAAAAGTGTTGAAAAATAAACATAAAAATGCTAAACTTCTATTATAGAGTATGGTAGATAAGGAAACTTATTAAAATACCCTCTAAAATAAGGAGGAAAGTATGGCAAGGGAAGAAATATTAAATGTCTTAAAAGAATTACAAGATATGAATACAAATGAATTAGAAGATTTAAATATTTCAAAGAAAATAGTAGAAAATGAAATTGCTAAATTAGAAGAAAAAATAAGTGATAATTCAAATTATCCAGTTTTTGATTACATTAATACTAAATCTAAAATAAATAATATTGATAGAGCTTTAACTTCTTTAAGTGAGAGAATGGATAGTAATGATTCTATAGTAGATAATGAAAATACAAGTGTAGAATTACTTGATTCAGAAATCGAAAAATTAAATGCACAAATTTCTGAAACTCAACAACAATTAGATGATATAGGTAGGAAACTACGTTCATTAGGTGAAAATCCTGATAAAGGTTTAGAAGAGGAATACTCTAAATTATTACAAGAAAGAAGGGAAAATTTAACCAATTTAAATGATGAACTAGAAGCATGTGAAGAAAATAAAAAATCTAGTTTAGATTCAGTAGAAAAATTAAAGGATAGTAATAGACAATTAGCTGAGTTGATTAATCGTTATGATAAATTAAAAGAAAATTTAAATGAACGTGAAAAAAACAAAGAAGGTTATGATAAGTCTAAAAAAAGATTAGATGAAAGTAGATTAGTTGAGTTAAAATCTAGTTTAGATGTTATTAATAGTCGTAATAATTATATAAATAGTACTGTAATTTCTGAAGTAATTAATGATATAGAAAATAATAATATTAGTGATGAAGAAATAAATAATAGATTATTAGAGTTAAAGGATAATATGCCTAGTGATTATATTGAAAATTCATCTGATATTATAGAAAAAATTAAAGAAAAAGAAGATAATCTTACTATGCTTATATCTGATTTACAAACTAAATTATCGGATGAGGTTAATTATACGCCATCTATATTTGCAACTGAAGTATATAGTGATGAAATAAGTGATTATGAATCAAGAATTAAATCATATGATAATGAAATGAGTAATAAAGATTTATATATTTCAAGATTAGAAAAGGTTATTGATGGTATAAATAATAATATTACTATTAGAGAGAGTAAAATTATTGAATTACAAAGTAGAATAGATTATTTAAGATTTGAAATGACTGACTCTAGTTATTCAAAACAAGATTTAGATTCATTCACTAAAGAAATCAGTAAAAATAAAAAAGAAATAGAAAATATAAGAAAACAAATTGAAAGATTAAATAAAAATATTTCTACTAAAGAAACTTTGATATCTTCATTAAAAAAAGATAGAAAAGAAGTAGAAAATATCAAAAATGCTGATTTAAAAACTTTAGAAGGATTAAGAACTACTCTTGATGATAGAAAAACATTAGATAGAGTAAGTATTGCTAATGATAAGAAACAATTAGAAGTATATCTAAGTGAAAGAAAATTATTAGAATCATTAGAAAGATTCTATGGTGTTGAATTTGATAAATTAAATATTGATATAAAATCTAACAATTTAGAAAATAATGAAGTAGAACCAATTGTTGAAACTAAAGAAATAGAAAAATCTGTAAGTATAAAGGATAACATAGAAGACTCAGTTGAAGTTAAAGAAAATGATGCTTCTATAGATTCAGAAGAAAATATAGAAGTTGTAGAAAACACTAGTGTAGAAGATGCAATTAGTGAAGAAAATAACTTAGAAAATTCAGAAAATATAGAAACCTCAGAAAATGTAGAAACTTCAAAAGATTTAGAATCATCTTTAGCAAATAACTTATATCATGTAGATAAACTTGAAGATATAGAAGAACCAACATTTCAAATGCCTGAGGCTTCAAGTCTAGCTTCTGATATTGATTCTAGTGTTATTAATTCAGTAGAACCAGAAGCTCCAATTTTAGAAAAAGATGAAAAAGAAAAAGTTGTTGGATATAATCCTGCTAGTAACAGTTTAGTTGAAAAATCAAGAAATACTAAATTTATTTCTAAAATTAAAGAAAAATTATCTGCAATTAGATTTTCATTAGCTGTAGGAGCTGTTAGTGTTAAAAAGTTTGTTAGTGAACTTAAAAATGATATTCATACTTCTATTAAAAATGCTAAAAATAATGAACCAAATTCATTTGTTGACACTGTTTTAAATTCCAATGAAAATTTGAAACCAAAAGAAGATTTAAAGGTAGATGAAAAAGAATCTGAAAAAATAGATGAACCTTTAAATACTGTTGATAAAGAAAATGTAGTTTCAGAGTCTAATCTGATGGAAGAATTAGATTCATATACTCCAGATGAAAATGAAACTGGTTTAAATAATAATATTGAATATGAACCAGCAGATAGTGTGACTATAGGTGAAGAGGGAACTGTAGAAGATTTATTTATTCGTAATTTACAACATGAATTATTTGGTGATGAAGAACCTAGTATGGGAAGATCTAGATAGGAGGAATTATGGAAAATAGAATTAATACTATTATGACTTTAGCTGATGGAAGTAAATATTTAATTATAAAGCAAGCTATATATAAAAATGAAAATTATTTTGTAGCAACAAAACTTGATAGTAATGAAGAACTTACCGATGAAGTTAGAGTTTTACATGAAATTAAAAGCGATGATACCTATGTAGAAGATGTAAAAGACTTAGATTTATTTGATTTAATTATTAAATATGTTGGGTTAGAAATCAAACAAGATTAATTTCTTGTTTTTTTTATTAATATAAAAATGTACAAAATAGTATACAAATTCTAAATATTAATTTGAATTTCGATAAAAATCTTTATTTATTTATAAATATTTGATAAAATTAAAATAGGTGGTAGAATTTGAAAAAGACGTTTAAAACACTAGAAGAACAAATAAAAATACTTGAATCTCGTGGTTTAATTATAAATGATTATGATAAAACGTATGACATTCTTTTTAAAGAAAATTATTTTTTTATAAATGGGTATAGACATTTTTTAGTAAAAACGGATTGTCCTAATCAATTTAAAGAGGGTGCCACTTTTGAAGAATTATATTCGTTATTTTTATTTGATAGATATTTAAGAAATATAATGTTTAAGAACATATTAATAGTTGAAAATAATATTAAATCTATAATAAGTTATCAATTATCTAAGAAATATGGGTATAGGGAGCATGATTATTTAAATCCAAAACACTTTAGGCAAGAAAGTTTTAAATTAACTCAGGTAAATGATATTTTAAATAAGATGAAAAGACAAATAAGATTAAATGCTAAACAACATAGAGCAACTAAACACTATATTTCAAATTATGGTTATATTCCAATGTGGGTATCTGTTAAGGTTTTATCTTTTGGAATAATGGCTGAATTATACTCAATATTAAAAGAAGAGGATCAAGATGAAGTAGCCTCTTATTATAACGTAAGTAGTTATGAATTAAATATTTATTTAGCATTATTATCTAATTATAGAAATTTATGTGCACATGAGGATATGTTATATGATTATCAAACGCAAAGAAGTATTCCAGATTGTAAATATCATGAACTTTTAAATATTAATAAAGAATATGAAGAATATGTATGTGGAAAAAACGACTTTTATGCAATCATTATAATAATGAAATCTATGTTAAGTCATGATGAATTTAGAAATATGATGAATGAAATTAGTTATGAATTAGAAAGATTATCGGGATTATTACATACTACAAATATTAATGAAGTAAAAGAAAAAATAGGTTTTCCAACTAATTATAGGGATATAATTGATTTATAACCAAAATTTGCTATTTGACATTACAATAAAAAATGATATAATATAGCTACTTTAAACGTTTAATTGGGGTGAATAATATGAATGAAGAAGTACTTAATGACGTAAAATCTGATTCTATAGTTTATAGAGTAATTAAAAGATTGTCTGATATAATTTTTGGAATATTTGGTGTTATTATATTTATACCATTATTAATAATAGTTAAAATTTGTTATATATTAACAGGCGATTTTAAAAAAGTTATTTTTACGCAAGATAGAATTGGTAAAAATGGTAAAAATTTTAAGTTATATAAATTTAGATCTATGGTACCAAATGCAGATGAAATATTGTTTAAATATTTAAAAGAAAATGAAGAAGCTGCTACTGAATATAAAAGGTATAAAAAGTTAAAAAATGATCCAAGGGTTACTAAAGTAGGAAGTTTTATAAGAAAATTTTCAATAGATGAATTTCCACAGTTTATAAATGTTTTAAAAGGTGATATGTCATTAGTTGGACCACGTCCTTACTTACCACGTGAAATACCTGATATGGGAGAGTATTATAATACAATTATAAAAACTAAACCAGGTATTACAGGATATTGGCAAGTAAATGGAAGAAGCGCCACTACGTTTGGTAAAAGATTAGTATTAGATGAATATTACTATAATCATTTATCACTTAAAATGGATATTAAAATAGCTATTAAAACTATTTTACAAGTTTTTATTAGTGATGCTAAATAAGCTAGAGATAAACTCTAGTTTTATTTTGTTTATTGAAATATAAATAGTAAAATATCATTTGATAGGAAGTTAAAAATTTTTTATTTTCATATGTTAAATTATATAACGAATAATAGTTGTATAGAAATTTTTTGGTATTTATAGTATAATTATATAAAAATTTTATTAAGGAGGAATTTTATGTTAGAAAATAATGATAAATATTTTGAAATATTGAACGACATAAAAAAAACGTTAATTGTCACTAGAAGTAAAATAGTAGAAAACGCAAATAAAGATTTAGTTTTAATGTATTATAATATTGGTTTAAAATTAATTGAAAATAATAAATGGGGATCATCATTTATTGATACATTAGCAAAAGATTTAAAAATTGAATTTCCTACATTAAAAGGTATGTCTGCAAGAAATTTAAGATATATGCAAAAATTTGCAACAGAATTTGCTAATGATGAATTTTTGCAACATCATGTTGCAAAATTACCTTGGACCTCATTAACAACGATAATGGATCAAATAAAGAATAAGGAACAACGAAATTGGTATATTATGGAATCTATTCAAAATGGTTGGTCAAGACCCGTTATAGTTCATCAAATTGCAAGTAAATTATATGAAAGACAGGCATTATTAGAAAACAAAACTACTAATTTTGATGAAACGTTACCATCTCCAAATAATGAACAGGTAAAAGAGTTATTAAAGAATCCATATATATTTGATTTTATAACTGCTGATAATGATTTAAAGGAATTAGATATCGAAAGAGAATTAACAGCTAATATAACTAAGTTATTATTAGAATTAGGAAATGGTTTCGCATTTGTTGGAAGACAATATCATTTAGAAATAGAAAATGAAGATTATTATATTGATTTGTTATTTTACAATTTGAAAGTGAGAAGTTATGTTGTTATAGAATTAAAAGCAACTGAATTCAAACCAGAATATGTAGGTAAACTTAATTTTTATCTAAGTGCTGTTGATAAATATATCAAAGATGAAAATGATAATCCTACATTTGGTATATTACTTTGCAAAGATAAGAAAAGAGTAACTGCAGAACTCGCATTAAAAGATATTAATAAACCTATTGGTGTAAGTGAGTATAAAATTTTATCCGAGATACCTGAATTTTTAGAAAATACTCTTCCAAGTATTGAAGACATAGAAAAGAGATTGGAGAAAGATTCTGAATTAATATAGATATTAATAGAGTAAAAATTAAAATGAATGTAGTGATAATGTATGAAAAAATAAACCAAGAAATGAATGAAAATAGATACATTTTATTTAAACATTGAGAATTTAAATTATTATAAAAAAATACAATAAATATAATAGTATACTAGTAAAATTTATATAAAAAAAATAATCAAATCGATTATTTTTTTCTATTTAATATTATTCCAATAAACATAATAGATAAAAGTAATATAATTGCTAATATAATTTTATATTTATATTTAAATTCTTTTCTTTCTTCGTTTACATAATCTTTATAAATGTCTTCATATTTGCTTTTACTTTTTACTTTAACATTTATTTTATATTCCTTTTCTATCTTATTATTAGATACTTTAATAACTATTTGACTATTATCCTTAACTTCTTGACTAGATATTTCTACATTATATTCACTACTTATAGGAACAGGAACTAAATCTAATGTGGTTATATCATTGTTTACTATAATATCATAATCAAATACATCTTTTTTAAGATTAATATTAACTATATCTGATTTTATTTCTTTTAATAGATTATAGTCTATTATATTATCTGTTGGAACAGTATTTACTTCATTTATATCATTAATTGTAACATTGATTTCTATTCCGCCGATTCTTACAATACCACTATTACCTTTAGGGTTTGATGATGCATTAATTTCTATAGTACCTATTTTTATATTACCAGTATCAGTACCATTTAATATTACATTATGATTAATTGGACTTGGTGCTTCATCAGTATATTTACTATCCACAGTAAATCCAGCTGTTACATCATAAGTAGTAAATACTAAACTAAAACTAACATTCTTAACACTTTCATCTACATTCTCATAAACATCTATTGTCTTACTTTCACCTTTATTTAAAGTTATATTAGTTGTATCAACACTTAAAGCATTAACTTTATTAATAAAAATAAAGGATAAAAGTAAAATCAATAAATATTTTACTTTTGTTTTCATTTATTCACGCCCTTTATTATCTTAATTATAATATTTTATTAAATAAAAATCAACAATAACTATTTTTAATATGTAAAGTATATGAATACTTTTTAATATTTATGCTATTCAATTAAAATTTAATATGTTATAATCATGTTATAGAGGTGTTTATAATGGAAGAAATTGATTTAATTGAATTATTAAATTATTTTAAAAAGAAAATAGGTTTAATAATAATTATCATGTCTGCAGTAGGTATTTTAGGTTGTATTTATACATTATTTATACAAAAACCAATGTATAATTCATATACAACTGTTATTTTAAGTGGAAGTAGTAGTTCATCTATTACTCAAACTGATGTTACATTAAATAAAAATTTAATATCAACGTATGCTGAAATAGTAAAATCAGGTAGAGTTTTAAATCAAGTTATTAAAGAACTTAATTTAGATATATCTTACGAGTTATTAAGTAGTGGAATATCAGTAACATCGCTTAATAATACAGAAATAATTAAAATAACAGTTAATAATGAATCAGCCGATATGGCAATGAAAATAGCCAACTCAACAGCAAGTGTATTTACTAAAGAAATATCTTCATTATATAAAATGGATAATGTAAGTATATTAGATTATGCAACTATTAATGAATCTCCATATAATATAAATATTTTAAAACAATTAATTATATATATATTAGCTGGATTAGTAATATCTTTAGGTACTGTATTTATGATTTTCTATTTTGATAGAACAATTAAATCAGTTGAACAAATAGAACAAAAAATTAAATTACCAGTACTTGGAAGTGTACAAGACATCAGTAAAGGTGGGAAAAAGTAATGAAAAGTGAATTAATAGTACATGAAAGACCTAAATCTAATGTTAGTGAAGATATAAGAACTATAAGAACAAATTTACAATTTACTGCTTCTAAAGACAAATCTAAAGTAATATTAATAACTAGTTCTGTACAAGGAGAAGGTAAATCATTTATAAGTAGTAACCTAGCAGTAGCTTTTGCTCAAAATGGAGAAAAAACATTATTAATAGATAGTGACCTACGTCTTGGAAGGGCTCATAAAATATTCAATATATCAAATAAATTTGGATTATCTAATTTATTAGTTAACTATGAAGAATCTGATATTCGTGACTATATAGCAAGTACTACTATCAAAAATTTATATGTAATACCACGTGGTATAGTATGCCCTAATCCAAGTGAACTTTTAAACTCTGATACAACAAAAAAAATGATAGAATTTTTAAAAAATAAATTTGATCATATAATATTTGATGGTGTACCTATAAATGGTCTACCTGATTCATTAATATTAGCAAATTTAGTTGATAGAGTAGTAATAGTATCATCTTGTAATTACACTAAAATAGATGAATTAGATGCTACAAAAAAAGCATTACAAAAAATAAATGCACCTATAGCTGGTGTTATTATGAATAAAGCACCACAAACTAAGAGAGGCAAATATTCTTCTTATTATGAGTAGGTGAAATATGACAGATATACATTCACATATTTTATATGATTTAGATGATGGTTCTAGAAGTATAGAAGAAAGCATTGAACTACTTAAAAAAATGTCTAGTGTAGGTTTTACTGATGTAATACTAACACCACATTATATTGAAAATAGTTCTTATAAAGCAGAGAATAAAGAAAAACTATCTAAACTAGAAATTCTTAAAGAAGAAATACTTAAAAATAATATCAATATAAACATTTATTTAGGTAATGAAATATTTATTAATGATCATATAGTTGAACTAGTTAAAAGTGGTAAAATATATAGTCAAAATAATACTAATTATTTATTAATTGAATTTCCATTTCATAATCAAATATTAAATTTAGAAGATATATTATATGAAATAAAAATAAGTGGATATACACCTATTATTGCACATCCTGAAAGATATACATATTTTCAAAAAGATTATAATTTAGTTAGAAAATTAAAAGAAGATGGTGTGTTATTCCAATCTAATTATTCAAGTATATTAGGTGATTATGGTTCTTCTAGTAAGAAATTAGTTAAAAAATTATTAAAAGATAAATATGTTAATTTTTTAGGAACTGATATTCATAGGATGAGTAAAACAAATGTTGTAGATAATTTTCCTAAAATAGTTAAGAAAATAAAAAAGATAACAGGTGAAGAATATTATAATCAAATAATTAGTAATTGTAATAAATTAGTAAGCTAGAGAAATCTAGCTTTTTTAATGAATAAAATTATATAATTAAATAAATAGAAAGTTAGACTCTAAAAAACAATTTTATGTATTTTTAGATAAAATTTAAAATGTTCTTATGTTCCAAAAAGTTGTGGATAGTTTAAAAAATATTGATATATATGGTAACATTAATATTGCTTTGGAAATTGATTATAATAGAATATCTAAAGTTAGTATAGCAATATTACCTATTAGGTAATTTTATTTTATAAAGGAGGGTTGGGATTGCAGATTGAAGTCAGTAATAAAAAATTGGATAAAAAGTTATCTGATATAGATAAATTAAAAAAATACTAGGTTTAGACATGACAAGAGCTTTAAAATATAGGCTAGATCAACTTAGAGCGGCCAATAATTTTAAAGAATATTTAGATATTGGCTTAGGTAATCCTCATCCTCTTGTCAGGAACTTAGATAATCTTTTTGGTATTAAATTAAGCAAAATTATAGATTAATAGTAGAACCATTATCAGATAAATTAGATGATGATTCTTTAAGAATTTGCAAAAAGGTTAATTTGAAAGGAGTGGCAGATTATCGTGATGGGAAATGTGAATGGCTTATCCCTTGATTTGTTAATTCATCCAGGGGAAACAATTAAAGAAATTTTAGAAGAAAAAAATATGTTGCAAGAAGAATTGGCTATAAGAACAAATTATTCAGCTAAACATATCAGTGAAGTGGTTAGAGGAAAAAAAGATATTTCATCAGAATTTGCAAGCAGACTCGAATATGCTTTAGGTATTCCTTCAACTTTTTTTATGAATCTTCAAAATAACTATGATAGGGAAATATTTGAAATTAATAGTTTAAATAATATTGAAGAGAAGGAATTAAATATTTTAGATGATTTAAAAGATGTTATTAAATATTGTGAAAATTTCAAAATAATAGAATGTAATTCAAAAAAAGAAATAACATTATTAAATATGCGAAAGTTTTTGAATTTGAATAATTTATGTAGTATCCCAAGTTTATCTATCCAGCAAGCCGCATTTAGAGCTTCAAAGACAAATAAAGTAAATGTGTATGTTCTTTATGCATGGCAAAAATTGTGTGAATATTTTACAAATAAAGAAGTAATAACTAATACATATGATATAGATAAATTAAAAACAAAGTATGAAGAAATTAAAAAAACAATGTTTTTACCAGCAAATGATATGGTAAATGAACTAAAAAAAATCTTTTCTGAATGTGGTATAGCGTTTGAAGTTATACAACATTTTAAAGGAGCACCTGTTCAGGGGTTTATTCAAAAGAAGAATGAAAAAGTTATTTTGTGTATGACTATAAGACAATCATTTTCTGATATTTTTTGGTTTACATTATTCCATGAAATTGGACATTTAACAAATAATGATTTTTCAAATCAATATATAGATTATCAATTTATAGAAAGTGAAGAAGAAAGAGCATCTGATAAATTTGCAAGAAATATTCTTATCAATCAAGAGGACTATGAAAAATTTATTAAAAATAGTAATTTAACTTTATCAGAAATAATTGAATTTGCAAACACACAAAATGTAAAACCAGGAATTGTTATTGGAAGAATTCAAAATGCTAAAAATGATTATTCATTTTTAGCAAAACATAGAGAAAAATATAAATGGTCTGGTGAGGCATAATGTTTATATAATTGGTTATTTGAATATTATTTTTTTAATTACTGAATGTGGGATTATAAAACTAGATTATCTAGTTTTTTGTATAGATTTTAATAACACTTATATTATAGATAAAATTTATTAAAAAAATAATTATTAATTATTAAATTGTATTTATTTTACACTTTTATATCTATATTTATCTAAATATAATGAAAAAAATGTAGAAATATGATAAAATGAACTTAGTAGTTTAATTTGACATAATTTACTTGTTGCTATATAATAGCACTTAATTTCTTTTAGATTAATAAATATGGGGTGAAAAATTTAGAATAAATAATATGTCATAGACACTATATAACAATTTAAAAATTTGCATTAATTGTAAAAAAATAAAAACGAAAAAAATTGTACATTTGATATTTTAAAATAAAAAGATTCATAATTTGTACATGAATTTTCTTTTCTATTCAATATTAAGGAGAGATTTTATATGAATTATATTATTTTTGGTGGTTCTGGTTTTATTGGAACACATTTACAAAAATTATTAGTTAATGAAGTGATTAAAAAAGGTGATAAGATCTACGTATTAGATATTGTCATGCCAGGAGAAGAAGGAGTAGTTCCAGGTGTAGTTGAAAAGATTGATGGTGTAGAATATGTTAGATTAGATGTAAGAAAAAAAATTGAATTTGATTTCAAACCAACAAAGAATGATGTTATTTTCAATTTAGCTGCAGTGCATAGAACCCCTGGACATCCAGATAATGAATATTTTGAAACTAATATAAGAGGTGCTGAAAATGTAACTGCTTTTGCAGAAAAATATGGCATTAATAAAATATTATTTACAAGTTCAATTGCTCCGTATGGTGCTGCTGAAGAATTAAAAAGTGAAGATACTCTTCCAACACCTAATACACCATATGGTATTAGTAAATTAATTGCTGAAAAAATTCATGAAAAATGGGCCACTAAAGATGATAACAGAGAATTAACTATTGTTAGACCGGGTATTGTATATGGTAAGGGTGAACACGGAAATATGACTCGTTTATACAATGGACAAAAGAAAGGTTATTTCTTTTATACTGGTAGAAGAGATACAATAAAAGCTTGTATTTACGTTAAAGAATTATGTTTATTTTTCAAATATAGAATGATTGATAATGATTTTAAGGGTATAGATATATTTAACTGTACTTTTGAACCAGCATTTACTATTCAAGAAATATGTGAAACAATGCAAAAATCAACAGGAATGCATAAACATATACCAACAGTTCCAGCAGGACTACTAATGTTTGCTGCCAGAATACTTGGACCAATAGGTGGAAAGAAAGTCGGAATACATCCAGCAAGAATCAAAAAGTTAATGATATCAACAAATATAAGTGGTAAAAAATTAAAAAAATCTGATTATCAATTTCACTATACTTTAGAAGAATCTTTTAAAGATTGGTACGAAGACTGTGATAGAAAAGAATTAAGGTAGGTGATTAAATGAGAAAAAATGTAAAAATAATAATTGCAACTCATAAAGAATATCAAATTCCGACAGAGGATATTTATTTACCATTACATGTTGGGGCTGATTCTAATAAAAATAAGACAAGTTTTATTGGAGACAATACTGGAGATAATATTTCTATTAAAAATCCTAATTTTTGTGAATTGACTGGAATATACTGGGCATGGAAAAACTTAGATGCTGATTATGTTGGATTAGTTCATTATAGAAGATATTTTACATTAAGCAATAAAAGGTACAAAACAGAAGATGAAAAATTTAAACATGTTTTAACGTCTAAAGAAATAGAAGAATTATTGGAAAATAATAATGTTATTTTACCCAAAAAAAGAAAATATTATATAGAAACATTGTATGATCATTATAAACATACAATGAACATTGAACCCCTAGATATTACAGGTGAGATTATAAGAGAAAAATATCCAGAATACTATCGCGAATTTGAAAGATTACATACTAGAAGAACAGCACATATGTTTAATATGTTTATTATGGATAGAAAAACGTTTAACAATTATTGTGAATGGGTATTTGACATTTTATTTGAATTAGAAAAGAAAATTGATTTTTCTAAATATAATACATATCAAGCTAGATTTTTTGGAAATGTTGCAGAAAGATTAATGGATATATATGTAAATACTAATAATATTAAATACAAGGAAGTTAGAGTTATGGATATGCAGAATATCAATTGGACAAAAAAAATAACTAGCTTTTTAAAAGCAAAATTTTTTAATAATAAATATGATAAGAGTTTCTAGGAGATTTATATGATATATTTATTAATGTTTTTTATAAGCTTGTTTTTTATATGGCTTGGATTATCTATTAAAGAAAATAAAATGATAAAAAAATTTTTTATTGTAATTGGTTTAATTATTCCATGTTTAATGGCTGGATTTAGAGGAATGACGGTTGGAACAGATACAAGTGGCTATGTATGGAATTTATATATTAATGCTAAAAATATCAAACATTTTTCTGGCATGATATCTTTTTCTAATTGGCTCTATTATTCAAAGGATTATTTGTATTTACTTATAACATATGTTATAGGTCATAATAATCTATCGTTTCAATTATTACTGTTTATTTACGAACTTTTAATAGTCATTCCTATTTTTATCGCACTTAATGTGAACAAAAAAGATGACAGAGATATACTTTTTGGTATGTTTTTATTCTATATGACATTTTACAATTTATCATTGAATATGGTAAGGCAATCAATTGCAATATCTTTTGCTGTTTTATCTTTTTCCATTTTGAAAAACAAAAATATAAAACATAGGTATTTAAAATCCTTTATTTTATTATTAATTGGGTATGGATTTCATGATACATCGCTTTTTGCAATTTTAATAGCAATATTATATATACTATTTAATAGTAAAAAAATTTTGAGAAAAAATAAGAAATTTATTTTATTTATTATAATTTGCTTGTCATTTTGCTTTTTGATTTTTTACAAGCAAATATTAACACTAATTGCTGCTATTGGATTGTATTCAAAAGCTGATATGTATTTGATAAAATACGCTAACTTTGATTTTAATTATTTGGGTACTTTAAGAAATCTATTTATATTAATAATAGTTATTAATTTTAAAAAAAAATATAACGAAAATCATGAAAATTATGAATTTATAGTATCAACTGCATATATAGATGTCTTAATTGGTTTATTAGGAACGTTTG
>ERZ859923.873-NODE-873-length-14693-cov-23.134923_pt1 | contig 14693 bp, 12 predicted proteins | sample MGYA00510116_ERZ859923 | MGnify/ENA primary metagenome ERZ859923 (study PRJEB30046, sample SAMN00715168) | human gut metagenome | study: EMG produced TPA metagenomics assembly of the A metagenome-wide association study of gut microbiota in type 2... | reverse complement strand
CTGCCGGTACGTAAGTCAACTGCTACATCAAAAACACATCCCTTTGTGACCCGCACAAGTTTTCCCTGCGGATACTGCTTTTGGAAGTGCAGACCACGAAGCACATTTTCTGACAATGTGCATTCAGATTGTAATAAAGTGAACTCTGGGCGCAGTAGAAAAGGAAATTTTGCTTTGGATCGGATTGTGATATCTCGATTTTGTCCAGATTTTCCTTCGCCTCAATATAGAAGCCTCGTTCAATCAGCAGACTTGCCTTTGTAATCAGGAATCGGTTGCAATAATCAGAATTGCCAGTCTGTTTGGCAAGGCTTATTCCCCTTTGGACATACACCATTGCCGAGTCGTAAACGTATAGACTATACTCGTTTGCCAACTGTTCATATATGCGTAGCTTGTCTGCCGGGTTGGTCACGAATTTAGCTCCAAGCTTAATGTCTTTTAGCCTTTTTTCTTTTATGACATCATAATCCGCACTATGGGCTATTACTGAGTCTAATCTTTCGTAAAGTTTGTTATTGTCTGCGCGAGCATTAATGATCGACAGACAGATAGTTATGGTTAATATCAATATCCTCATGGTCTTTAAATCTTTAGATTTTACCTTTTCTATCTACAAATTTATAGATTTTTTATTAGATATATTATATGTATTTTCTACTTTTTTTTAATCGTTTTTTTCCGATTCTTACTTACCCCCCCATTTCACGTTGTGTAAGTTGCTGTTTATCTGGTAGTTGTGAATTTTTCATATTACTCATACTTACTGGAAGCTTACTCAATGCACTTTAACCTCCAGAATGTATATACCTTTGCACCGAAAATTTTGAGAGGCGCAAATTCCGAATTTAGAAGAAACGTTTTGATTGAAATAATAATACGTATAATACGATAAAATCAAAAAAACTTTTTTAATGATGTCAATGAGATTTTTCAGGAAAATTTGTTTTGTCGCAACTCTCTTGCTTTTGGCTATGCCAATGGTTGCCGCAACCGCAAATGGTGTTGGCAAAAGCGAGAAGAAGGTTTGGCAAGATTCAGATCCGTCTAAGGAGAATTATTTTAACAACCGTCGTGCTCTCGTAGGACCGGGATGTACAATCAATAGCATTGGTGATGGTGTTCAGGTGGTTTCTGGAACAGCTAATCTTCAGAACCTTTGCAATGATGATTTGGATGATTATGCTACGATTCCGGCGCTTGCAAATGTTACAGTTGTAGGAAATCCTATTATCAGCGTTAAGGACAATCAGCATTGTTATGCTGGTGGTACAGAGGCAGGTTTTGTTATTTGTGCAACATCAGATGCAAGCATCCTTACTCTCGATTTAGCACAGTTCTATAAGATTCAGTTCCTTAAGGACGGAGAAAAAGTAGACAAGCCCCAGTCGATCTCTACCGGTAAGTCTGTCACTGGTCTTGGACTGTCGCTGTTGACAATCCCTGGTTCTGACCAGATCAACAAATTGTACACGGCAACTGCCCCTGGCAATTTTGATGAAATCAAGCTCGTTCAGTGTGGGGTTGATGCTAAATTGGGTACTGCTATAAATATCAAGTATGCGTTTGTAGGCAAGGCTCGTGAGTATACTATTACCAATAATAAGGAGAATGGTATCCAGAACTATGAAAAGGATTATAACCGTAAGACTATAACATTGAGCGGTGACAAAAAAATATATGATGAAGACCTTACAAACTCTGTTCTTAATAATATAGGATCAGTAGATGTTAGAGCCACTCCTACAGATGGCAAGGAGGTTTTCCCTGCTGGCACAGAGATAGGCTTCAAATACAAAATTAAAGATGCTCTAAACCTCGGAGTGGGAGCTTATACCAAAATCACTTTATATAGTAAAGACTATAGCACTGGTCTCTTTGGTAGTAAGCATGATATAGAAACGGAAAGTTATAATGTAAATGTAGGTGTTCTTAAGCTTGGTGTTATTAAAGATGAAAATGATGCCGAAGTCGTTATAAAGTCAACAAAGCCCTTTTCAAAGGCTAAGTTAACTTTCGGTGGTTTAAATATAGAATTAGGTGCAACAACGGTCAACTACGCCTTTGTGCGCATGGCTCCCGATGCAGCTTCTCATCATTGTCCAATAGATGCCACATCAAGTCGCGATGTGTCTGGAAGTGTCAATCAGTTCCAGTTGCAGCACAATAAGGATGTTGATGTGACATGGTCTGTCCAGAGCTATCCAGAGGGTGCCGCAGATGTTGAAGTGGTTGCCACAACAGGCTTGGTAAGCAATTTGTCTCTTCCCGGCAAGTATGTTTTCCGTGCAACAGCTGCTGATGGTTGCTATGAAGAGACAACCCTCAACTATGCTCCCACATATGTTGCGGAGGAACACGGAGTGAATATCCTTGTCAATAAGGAGGGTGAGAAGCCTAAATACGTGTTGAGCGATAAGTTGGGCGGTGGTTTGATACAGATATTCGATAGAATGATGAATTGCTCAGCCATACTTACTACTTCTCTCAACGATTTCGCCTATCGTCAGCCAAGCGTTTCATTGGCAGCCAACACTGGTCTCGTTGGCATTAAGACTGCTGATGGCTCTAACTTTGCTGATGGTTTGAATGGCAATGCAAGAGCTTTCAATGGCAAGATGAAGGTTGGTTTTGTGGTATCTGCCAAGGCTACCGGACTCGATGCTGATGTGCTTAAGCTCTACAACATCAAGCTCTACAATAAAGGCAAGGAAGTGACTGGAGATGTAACAACCCATTGGGATGCCATCTCAGCCGGACTTATCGGTAAAGAGGAAACACGTAAAATGTGTCTGAACGTTGAAGTGCCCGCGGGCTCTGTGTTTGATGAGATTGTACTTTATAACACAGACGTTCTTTCTGCCGACCTCTCACAGCTCAATATCTACTATGCGTATGTAGCCGATGCCGATGCCGACAATGCTACAATCAATCCCGTTTACGGCGCTCAGGTGGTATCTACAAATAATACCAATGCATCAATCGACTTTGCAAACACTCAGATGGTCCAAGTTGCCAACATTGGCAACGGCTACAACGAGTTGAGCAATTTGATTGACGACTCGATGGATACATACCTGACTCTCCCTTTGGGCGTAGACTTGGGAGGCTCTACAATCTCAGTCAATATGGGTAAAGTAGTTGATAAGGGACAGCAGCTTGTTATGGTAACCCAGAATCTGGCTTTAGGATTGGGTGCAAGTCTGGGCGAAGGTCTAAAGTTGACCACCTATCTTGATGATGAGAAGCAGGAAGAACTGACAAGCTGGAAGGTTCTTGGTGCTGATGTTATTGGCAGTAAGGGCGACAGCTATGCCGTGCTTAATCCTACCAAGTCTTTCGATCAGGTTCGTATCACACCTGTCAAGGCACTCTCTGCTCTTGAGAATCTTCAGATTAAGGGCTTCGCTCTGCGTACTGACATGAACGACGACGGAACCCTCAACGGATACGACGACCTTCTGGTTCTTGATGAGGACAATACTCTTGCAGTTGCTAAGTCATACACTGGAGCCAAGATGCTGTTGCACCGTACATTCACCAAGAGTGCTGACAACAACAAGAAGGGATGGAACTCTATCATTCTTCCCGTCGATATGACAGCAGCTCAGGTTAAGGAAGCCTTCGGCGAGGGTGTACAGATGGCAGAGTTCGACCGTTTGGAGAACAACTGGATAAAGTTCTCTACAGTAAACGTAGCCGCTGATGGCGTAGTGCTGCATAAGAATATACCTTATATAATATATCCTACAAAGGAGCCGCTCGGCAACTATTCATACACTATCGACGGTGTTACGAAGATTCTCGACGGTCATGTATATGTAGCCAATGGCATCAACTACGATGACCAGACATCTAATCTGACACACACAGTAAATGGCGGAGGTATGACCTACACCGGTTCGTACAGCAATCCGACTGCGGTGTCTAAGAATTCTTATATGTTCAGCAAGGGCGACCTGGTTCACACAAATAAAGACCATACTGTAAAGGCTTATCGTTGCTGGCTTAAGGATGATATGCACACGGGCAAAATGTTGATGTTCTCAATTAATGGTAACGGCATAGACGGAACAACTGGCATCCAGGTTATTGAGGAGAACAAGCAGAATACAAACACCGGCATCTACAACCTTAGCGGTGTGCGCATGAACACCAACAATGTCGATAAGTTGCCGAAGGGTGTGTATGTTGTTAACAACAAGGTAGTGGTAAAGAAATAATATTATAACTGCATTATGAAAAAGAAGAAATACGTAGCTCCGGAGATTAGCGTTATCGAAATGGAGCCTTTACAGATAATGGCTGGAAGCCTTGAAAATGACCGTGGCTGGAGTCCCGACGGTGACGAAAAGAATGGATTCAGCGTCCAGGAAGAAGAGGATGGTGGAGATTATGAATTCTAAATTCTATATAGCTAAGACATTATAATTTTTGATTGTAGTTGAGCGCCTTGCAATGTAAAAGCATCTGCAAGGCGCTTTCTTTGTTATTAATAATGTATAGAGAAGTGGCGGACGGGGTGGGGAAGAGTTTGGCAGTTTGCAAACGATTGTAGGTGTGTGCGAACACATTAAGGGTTGATGTAGGTCAAAAATAGGCGTTTTTATGCGAAAAAAGAGTGTAAACACTTGTTTGTGTACGCAAACAATTGTAACTTTGCATCGTCAAAACAAGGGAACCGTGAGGCAACCGCTTGACTAACAACATTAGGTAAAAGGTATTGAAAGGATAATTCAATAGGAAAGTCTTAAGGGTAAAGAAGATTCAGGACGACATCAGAAGGTAAAAGATTAGGATAACTTCAATAGGAAGGTATTAGAAAAAGGTAAAAGATAGAAGGATAACAACACCGAAAGGGTATTAGGTAAAGGTAAAAGATTGAACAAGAGAGGATGACTTCTGATAAGGTATTATAAAAGGTGAAAAGTAAAGGGTAACTTTGGTAAAGGTCTTAAGTTTTGAAAGGTAAAGAAGTTTTTAGGTAAAGATTGTCAATAAAAGGTATATAGTTTGGTAGTTTTAAAGGTTAATAAGTAGAAAGGTTATGTTGATGACGGTAATGATGAGCCTATTTGCAGCGACTGCTGCAATAGGAATGTGGGGAGAAGACAACAATAAATAGTCTTTCTCGCCACTCAAAATGAGACGGGAGTCTTGTTAAATAGTCGAGAAAATAAAAAAGTTAATAAATAAAGTTTGGTCCACCGCAGCGTTCGTTGCGGTGGATTTTTGTTTTTATTATTGCCCTACTTGTTAATAGGGCAGCGTAGGTGGCGCATTTCGTGTCCGCCCCACATGGCATCGTTGCAGTACTCGAAGCCTACTGAGCGGTAGAGGCGTTCGGCGTTGGGGTTGCCTTTGTCTACGAGCAGCGCTGCGGGCAGGTTGAGGCTTGCAGCGTGTTCCGAGGCACGCTGCAGCAGTTGGCGAGCAATGCCGCGACGACGGTATTCGGGGTAGATTGCCAGCGAGTCGAGATAGAACTCGCCGGCTTCAGTCTCGTCGTCCATCTGCGAGTAGTCCATGCCGAGCTGTCGCAACGCCTCCTCCTGGAAGCGGCGGCGCAGGCGGTGGAGGTCGGCTCCGTTGTAGCCTACGATGGCACCGGCTACCGGTGCATACTCCACGTTGCCCTCTGTGGCTTCCTCGTCGACAGCTACGAAGGCGTTGCGCCAGCTGTACTGCGAGTCGTCCATGAGTACGAGGTCGAGCATCATGTGATAGAAATCGTCGAGCGTGTGCTCCTTGCCAGCCAGATACTGGCAGCACTCTTCCGTCATCGCCGTCATAATGAGCTGTGCGATGTCGGCTGCGTGCGCTGGTGTTGCGGGAATAATAGTCATAAAAGTAGTTTTCTTTTTCCGACAAATTTAAGCAAAACTCCGCAGACCAACAACTATTTTGACATATATTAAGACGTGTGAAGTAGGTGGCGTGGTGTTGTGTTCTGTAAAATAAAATCCACTAAAACGTTTGTTTATATGGATTTAAATGTCTAACTTTGCAAAACTATCAAACCATTTTTGTTAAATCAGGTAGTGGCAAGAATGGTGTAATTAGCGAAAATAGTATAAAAAGACAGATGAATGAGAATTCCGGCAGCAGGAACAGTGTCGGGGTTCTTGTTTTTTTGTTATTGTAATGTAAAATATTAATTAACAAACAAAAGAATCATGGCTTACATGTCACAAGAAGGCTACGACAAGCTCGTTGCCGATTTAAAGCAGCTCGAAACAGTGGAGCGTCCGAAGGCTTCTGCAGCTATTGCAGAGGCTCGCGACAAAGGCGATTTGAGCGAGAATGCAGAGTACGATGCCGCTAAGGAGGCGCAGGCTCATCTCGAAGAGAAGATTAATCGTTTGAAGGTTGCTATCTCTGAAGCAAAGATTATTGATACATCGCGTCTGAGCACCGACTGTGTTCAGATTCTCTCGAAGGTGGAGATGGTCAACCTCGCCAACAACGCTAAGATGGCATACACCATCGTGAGCGAGAGTGAGGCTAATCTGCGCGAGGGTAAGATTTCTGTCACTACACCTATCGCACAGGGTCTGCTCAACAAGAAGGTGGGCGACGAAGTGGAGATTAAGATCCCGCGTGGCACTATCCGTCTGCGCATCGAGAACATCACATTCGCATAACACCTGAGTGTGGCTTGTCCGCACATCGCAGAGAGCGTAAGAAGCAGCCGATTGGGCGCACCATAATACGTTAAAAGCCAGAAGTCGCAGACTCGGAGTCTGAGGTTTCTGGCTTTTGCGTATATAAAAATATGTGTGAATGCGTGCGCTTATCCGTTATTTTTACTAATTTTGTAGAAATAAACATTTAAAACCTATTGTTATGGATATATTCTCAAAAATCGCCGCAGGCGAGATTCCCAGCTATAAGTGTGCTGAGAGCGAACAGTTCTACGCTTTCCTCGATATCAACCCGTTGGTGAAGGGTCACACACTCGTCATTCCGCGCCGCGAAGTAGACTACATCTTCGACATGGAGGATGAGGAGATTGCCGAGTATCAGGTGTTTGCAAAGAAGGTGGCTGTAGCCATCAAGCGTGCCTTCCCGTGCATCAAGGTGGGCGAGGCAGTGCTCGGACTCGAAGTGCCGCACGCACATATCCATCTCATCCCGATGCAGTCTGAAAAGGACATGCTCTTCTCTAATCCGAAGCTGAAGCTCTCGGAAGAGGAGTTCCGCGAGATAGCCGACAAGATATACACCGAGTTCAAGAAACTGTAACACCCCCAAACCCTGCAATATGAAGAGAAACATCGCCATTATCCTTGCCGGTGGAGTAGGCTCACGCTTGGGCATGTCCACACCGAAACAGTTCTTTAAGGTGGCAGGCAAGATGGTCGTGGAGCACACCATCGACGTGTTCGAGCGCAACCAGCACATCGACGAGATTGCCATCGTGTCGAATCCTGCGCTCGTTGCCGACTTCGAGAATATCGTGCTGCGCAACAAGTGGCGCAAGGTGAAGAAGATACTGAAGGGCGGAGCCGAGCGCTACTACTCGTCGCTCTCTGCCATCACCGCCTACCAGAACGAGGATGCCAACCTCATCTTCCACGACGCGGTGCGCCCGCTCGTCAGCCAGCGCATCATCGACGACGTGGTGAAGGCACTTGACACGCATCGTGCCGTGAACGTAGCCGTACCGTCTGCCGACACAATCATTGAGGTCGACGGCGACTTCATCACGAACATCCCCGACCGCTCCCGTCTGCGCCGCGGACAGACTCCGCAGGCGTTCGACCGCCAGCTGATATCCGATGCTTACGACAAGGCTCTAAAAGACCCCAACTTCCGCACTACCGACGACTGCGGCGTGGTGCGCACATACCTGCCCGAAGAGCCTATCTTCGTGGTGCGTGGCGAGGAGAGCAACATGAAACTCACCTATCGCGAAGACACCTACATGATGGACAAGCTGTTCCAGCTGAAGAGCACCGAGCCAAACGACGTGCAGATCGGCGCGGAGTCGTTCCGCGGAAAGGTGGCTGTGGTGTTCGGCGGAAGCTACGGCATCGGCAAGAACATCGTGGAGATGCTCGAGCAGAGCGGTGCTCATGTGCACTCATTCTCGCGCAGCGCAACGCACACCGATGTGGGCGACGACAACCAGGTGGCACTCGCTCTGTCTGCGGTGGAGCAGAAGGAAGGACACATCGACTACGTCATCAACACCGCCGGCGTGCTCAACCGCGAGCCGCTCGCTTCGATGGAGTACGACACCATTCTGAAGGCGGTGCAGACCAACTATATGGGTACGGTGAATGTGGCTCTGCGCTCACGTCCTTATCTGCAGCGCACACGCGGCAAGCTCATCTTCTTCACATCCAGCTCGTACACCCGCGGTCGCGCCTTCTACAGCATCTACTCGTCGACAAAGGCTGCCATCGTCAACTTTGTGCAGGCTGTGGCGCAGGAATGGGATGCCGACGGTATCAGCATCAACTGCATCAACCCAGAGCGCACAAAGACACCGATGCGCCAGCAGAACTTCGGCGTGGAGCCCGACGAGACGCTGCTCATGCCGGAGCGTGTGGCTGAGGCTACGCTGCGCACCCTGCTCACCGACTGCACGGGTCAGGTGATTGACGTGCGCCGACCAGTAGCCGACTAATCAGTTTGTTCACTCGTCACTTGTCAACTCGTTTACTCGTCAACTTGTCAACTGAAAAATGAATTATATAACCGAATTCAAACAGCGCAACCTCCGTCGTGCGCAGCTCAAGCAACTCTCCATTCTTGAGGAGATAGACCGCATCTGTCGCAAGCACGACATCAAGTACTGGCTCGACGGAGGCTCTCTGCTTGGTGCCGTGCGCCATGGTGGCTTCATCCCGTGGGATGACGACATAGATATAGCGATGACACTCGACGACTCGCGCCGCTTCGCCGAGGTGGCTCCCAAGGAGCTGCGCAGCGGACTGGTGCTGCAAACGCCCGAGACGGAGCACACCCGCGAACCTATTATGAAGGTACGCGACCTCAATTCGTTCTATGTCGAGGGCACGGAGGACTTCTCGCTCGACTACTCGAAGGGACTCTTCGTCGACATCTTCCCGTTTATCCCTTACCCTAACGTCTCGCGCAGCTTCTGCAAGCGTTACGGCAAGGCGATGTCGAAGTGCTACTCCATACTGCACCACTCGCATCAGTACTCGTGGCGTGCCACGTTCGAGTTGTTCTATTTCGGTGCGAAGTATCTCTTCTGCAAGGCGATGTGGGCAGCGGCTTTCGCTCTGCGCAAGCGCGACACCTACATCTCCAACGTGCTCATCAACAACGGCTACGGCATCATGCACCGCCGCGACTGCCTCTTCCCACTCTCCACTATCGAGTTCGAAGGCAAGCGTTTCGCTGCGCCTGCCGACCCCGACGCTTATCTGCGCGACCTCTACCGCAACTATATGGAGATGCCGCCGAAGGAGAAGCAGAAAGTGCACGCCGTGTTTATCATGCCCGAGCTGATTGAGGAGACGGAAGTCAAGAAGTGACATAATTATTTTGCTGAACTTTCGCAAGTTCAGAGAATTCAGTAGTTAAGGAGTTAAGAAGTTAAGCCAAATGCTTATAATGCTATATCAAGCAAAAAAACTAATGGCTTAACTCCTTAGCGACCGTAGGGCGCGACAACTCCTTAACTTCTTAACTACTTTCATCTGCGAAACTTAAATTATTTTATAAAGAATGAATCAGACCGAAACCGTAGCGGTGGTGATGTGTACATACAACGGAGCGAGTCGGCACCTTGCAGAGCAGCTCGACTCGCTCTTTGCGCAGACACTGAAGCCGAAGGAGATAATCGTGCAGGACGACTGTTCTACCGACAACACTATGGAGTTGCTCGCCGACTATGCTCGCCGTGCGCCCGATGGGGTGCAGATGCGTGTGTATCAGAACGCGCAGCAGCAGGGCATCAACCGCAACTTCTTCTCTGCCATGCGCCGTTCCACCGCCGACCTCATCGCCGTTTGCGATCAGGACGACATCTGGCTGCCTACGAAGCTCGAAGAGCAGTGCGCCGCCATCGGTCAGAACATGATGTGTGTCTGCCGTTCGGTGCCGTTCACCGAGACTGGTGCTGAGGTGCGCTACGACAGTCGCCGACCCAACTGCAACCTCATCCGTCTGTTCTATGCCTCGATGATGGGACACTGCCAGGTGCTGCGTCGCGAGTTGCTCGACGTGATACCCACTGAGGAGGAGTGCCCCGAGATATACTGCCGCACGTGCTACGACGTGATGACCGCTACAGCTGCTGCGGCTCTCGACAGCATCGTGCTCATCGACCGTGTGCTTGTGCGCCAGCGTCGCTACGCCGAGGCTGCCACATACGTGGGTGTCGACACCCATCGTGTGCGCTCTGCCGACAATGCTGCCTACATGGTGTGGTACGGCGTACGCAATTATTCGAAGGTGAAGCCTCGGATGAACGCCCACTTTGCCGCTCGCCGCGACTTCCTTCTGTGGGTGGAACGCAAGTCGAAAGCCGTTTTCTCTGCTGCCGGCAACGCCAACCGGAATTGCGCCACGAAGCTCCCCACCACCGACAATGCAATCTTTCGCGACGGCTTGCGCCTCCTCGGCTACGAGACGGGTAGGGGATTGAAGGCGTTCTTCGGATTGCAACGTATGTACGTGCGCTATCGTCACCGCATCTTCTACACACACGAAACCGACCCCGTGGCACTTCTGCGTGCGTTGCTCCATCCGTTCATGCAGATATACAACTACCGCTATCTATGAAGGTTTATTTCTACCATACGCAGAACATACAGTATTGCCTACGCCGCATGGCGGAGGGCGAGTTTCCGTCGCACTTTCTATACGGAGCGTGCCACCTTGCCGACAACGGCATCGACGTGGTCTACCACCGTTCGCCGAAGCACGAACTCTCCCGACTGAAGACTGCGCTCTACACGGCGTGGCGTGTGCTCACGTGTCGCGAGCACTACGACGCACTCTACGCCACCCACTACAAAGGACTCGAACTGGTGGTACTGCTGCGTGCCCTCGGCTTGTTCCGCAAACCCATCATCGTGTGGCATCATCAGCCCATCGTGAAGTCGAAGAGCCGTCTGCGCGAACTGTTCAGCCGCTTCTTCTACAAAGGCTTCGACCGCCTGATATTCTTCTCGCAGAAACTCGTCGACGATTCGCTGAAGGCACCGAAAGCCGACCCACGCAAACTCGTCGTTGGGCATTGGGGTGCCGACCTCGCCTTTTATGATAAGATAAAAGCGGAACTCAAGGCAGAGCAAATCTCACCCTCTCACCCTCTCACCCCCTCACCATCTTTCATCGCCACGGGTAAGGAGCAGCGCGACCAACCCACGCTCATCGAAGCTTTCAACCGCACTGGTCGCCACCTTATATTATATATAGGTATCAATCCGAACCCTAACGTGCCCAACCCCAACCTCGAAGCCGTGGAGCGTTGCGAGCCAGCCGACAACATCGACGTGGTGAAGATTTGCGGACTGCTGCCTTACGAGATAGCGCGCGAGGTGGCGAAAGCCGACTGCGTTGTCATCTGCTGCCACCGCACACGCTACACCGCCGGACTCACCACCGTGGTGGAAGCACTCGCCCTCGGTCTGCCCATTATCTGCAGTCGCAATCCGCAGATACCTGTCGACTTCGACCGCCTTGGCTGTGGCATCTCCGTAGATTATGGCGATGTTGAAGGTTGGCAGCGAGCCGTCGAATACATAGCCACTCACCCCGACGAGGCACGCCTGATGGGGGAGCGCGGTCGCGCTCTTGCCGAGCGAATTTTCAACGACGAACGCTGCGCAAAAGAGGTAGCGGAGTGGATAAAACAACTTAGTTTGTAAAAATTACAACTATTCCTTTGCAGTTTCAAACTTAATATGTACCTTTGCATAAACAAAGTAAAAATGGCTTAAAGAATAATCATTATGAAAGAATTGAAAGGAACAAAAACAGAGCGCAACCTGCAGGAGGCATTCGCAGGTGAGTCGCAGGCACGCAACAAGTACACATACTACGCATCAAAGGCTCGCAAGGAGGGTTATGAGCAGATAGCTGCTCTCTTCGAGGAGACGGCGCAGAACGAGAAGGAACACGCAAAGATGTGGTTCAAGTATCTGCAGGGTGGTGCCATCAAGGACACGATAGAGAACCTGAAGGATGCTGCTGCTGGCGAGAACTACGAGTGGACCGATATGTATGATCGCATGGCTAAGGAGGCTGACGAGGAAGGCTTCACAGAGATTGCTGCCGCTATGCGTGGCGTAGGTGCTATCGAGAAGCATCACGAGGAGCGCTATCGCAAGCTCTTGCAGAACATCGAGGACGGTGTAGTGTTCTCTCGTGACGGCGACTGCATCTGGCAGTGCCGCAACTGCGGTCACATCGTTGTAGGCAAGCAGGCACCAAAGCTTTGCCCAGTGTGCAAGCATCCGCAGGCGTACTTCGAGCTGAAAGCAGAAAACTATTAAAAGTAAAAAAGTAAAAAGTAGGAGGTATGGGCATCTTGCCCATACCACGCTGCCACAAAGCTTTTAAAAGTAAAAGAGTAAAAGAGTAAAAGAGTAAAAAGTAGGAGGTATGGGCATCTTGCCCATACCACGCTGCTACAAAGCATTTTAATGTAAAAGGCCCTTAAAACAACCGCTTCCGCAAAACTTTTGCTTCAAAAGTTTTGCGGAACGAAATAAAAAGCGTACCTTTGCACTCGCAAAACGCCAATGCCCAGATGGCGGAATCGGTAGACGCGCTGGTCTCAAACACCAGTGGGGCAACCCATCCCGGTTCGAGCCCGGGTCTGGGTACTGTAGACGACTAAGAGTTGATTTCAACGCTTAGTCGTTTTTTTTTATGTACTTTCCCCAATATTCCTCCGTATGTTCCAGATTTGGTTTAAATAATATCAGTTGCGTAAAAAATCTCCCATATCTCCCATTTTTGGATTTCTGTCGTTCTAACTTGCTGATTATGAATGGTAAACGAAACTAAAATAGGCTGGTAGATATCTGAAAAATGCAAGTATCTTCCAGTCCATCTCCCAGCCTTATCTTCCATCCGATTACCACGCTACGACAACATCGTTGTCCCGCTACGGCAATATCGTTGTCCTGCTACGGCAATATTGTTGTCCTGCTACGGCAACATTGTAGTACTATTTTTATCGTTGCTATCGTGTCCCGATTTAACGAGGTATGAATGATGATAGAGTTAAAAAATGTAAAATATAATCTACATTTTCTGTTAAATTGGCTCATTGTATTGATATTATGCCTAAATTTGGGCAACAGATATTAACTAATGTTCCAACCCTTTAAAACATCATGATTATGAAGAAGATTATTTTACCCTTTGTTCTGATGCTGATGTTCTTATCTACACTGTTTGCCTTTGCAGAAACGGTTGTCTATACACCAACATCCCAGTCGTCGTCAAAAGCGCAAGTTGCATCTACGCTTAGTGCTACCTTAAAGCCATCGGGATTGTTGATGGTGAACCATCTGACTCCATGCAAATTGCAGGTTGTGGTCACTAACAATGGCGACGAAGAATACAACGGTGTTATAAAGATTGTCGGCTATTATAAACCGGAATATCCTGAAAACGAGGCTGAAGTTAGATATACGAATGGCGAAGGTGACAATATCACGGTCGCACCTCATTCTGACGCTACGCTCAACCTTGATGTTTCTCTTTATACCAAGGATCCTTTTGAGGATTGCCCATACTTCTATTTCTGGGTTAAAGACAAAGATGGAAACGATATGGCATCGGCTGTAAAAGTGGCTATCGACAAAGATCCTAAGCCGTATTTGGTGCTTGTTGGTGTGGAGAATAACGCCACTCCAAACGAGTTTGAAAACGCTTATGTCGGTGATAGTTACTGCAGATTTCCTAAGGTGAACGACGACTTTGCCTTGGTGCGCTATGCTTTTAGAAATATCGGTAGTGCCGGTAAGTTGCATTTTACTATCTCGTGTGCCGATCCCTCTTCGTATAACGAAAGCTTTATCAGCAGAGATTATCCGTCGTTCGATGTGCCTGGCGATAAGAGTACTTTCTATCTTGAGGAGAAGTTCTATCCTGCCAATTTGGGATACAGGGCGATGCATATTAGTTTTGATGTGCAATATTTAGATTCGGAAGCGTCTCCTTGGGGATTTGTGACGATAAAAAACTATATGTACCATTTGGCTTTGGTAGAGGATGAGACTAAAGGTCTTACTGTTCCGGCTAACATACAAATCCTCTATGTAGCAGGTAAGTCTACAGGCTTGGACGCTTGCAAAGCAACCGATGGCTTCAATGTTTTTGGAGGCATTGGAGAACTTGTCGTTGGCTCCGACAAGTCAGAGCAGCTTGCTGTATTCGGCATTGACGGAAGAATGGTCAGTCGCGAGAGCGTAGAGGCAGGTGTAGAAAAGCATATTACCCTACCTGCTGGTGTCTACATAGTGAAAGGCATGAAGGTTGTGGTACGCTGATTAGGATATTATTCTTGATGTTAGTATATAAAAGAAATACGGCGCTACTCTCATCGAGCAGCGCCGTAAGCCTATGTTTAACTAAAAATCCTTTTTCGTAATTAATGAAGAGTCTCACGATCCTTCATAGCTACCTGTTAAACAATTTACCTTAAACCTAATAACTAAAAACCTAAATCTATTACTACTAACCTAAACAAT
>ERZ859923.871-NODE-871-length-14704-cov-2.327190_pt1 | contig 14704 bp, 10 predicted proteins | sample MGYA00510116_ERZ859923 | MGnify/ENA primary metagenome ERZ859923 (study PRJEB30046, sample SAMN00715168) | human gut metagenome | study: EMG produced TPA metagenomics assembly of the A metagenome-wide association study of gut microbiota in type 2... | reverse complement strand
GGCACACTGGAACGGATACTGGATAATATCCGACTGCTGGAGGAGATCCCTGACAAGAAAAAAGTATCTGCCACGATCTTTCGGGAGCATTTTGAACAGCTGGATCAGATCATCGAGGATATCAGATTCCTGGACCGGAACACGTGCCTGGACATGAATGATTTTAATTTCATGATAGGGTTTGACTACAATTCCTGTGGCCTGCTGCATCACATGAGTGAAGAGGAACAGCTGATCTTTTACCGACGGATGCATGAGGCTTTTGACGGGACCAATCTGGATGCCGGGGTCAACGGTGCATGGTTCGATGAGTTCGGACCGGAATACTGCACCAACTGCGATAATTGCGGAGAAAAATTTTTCCTATTGGAGCGTAACGGAGACATCTATTCCTGTGTCAGAGGGCAGAAGAACGAAGATTTTTACTATGGCAATATCTACCGTGACACGGTGGACACCATTTTGAAAACCGCTGCACGGAAGATCTTCCAAAACCATAACAGACAACCGTTTCCCGAGGAATGTGCGAGGTGCGCTTACCTGTATCTGTGTAAAACGGGCTGCCCTTTTGTGAAAAATGTATATGGCTCTGGCAAAAGCTACACCTGCCTGCTGCAACAGCAGATGTACCGGGACCGCGGCTATGCCCCGGATGCTTCTGCTGACGAGACGACATATGAATATGGGACGAAGATGCCCCTCGAGGAGCCGGAAAAGTATCTGCCTGCAAAAGCATCTGCAGAATATCCTGCACTGGAACAGATCATTGCACAAGATGCGAAGCTGAAATATATCTATGACAGCGGTGTGTTCGAACTGGACGTGGATGGAGACAGATATCCGCTGATCTCCCAGATCCTTAGAAAGTCCAGGGAGATCCTATATCTGACACCCATCAGTACGGTAAAGCTGCGTATGAAAAAGCATATGCTGCAGGAAGAATGCGATTATCCGGAGAACAACGCATTGTACCTGATGCTGTTGTCCGGAGATCTCGTGACTTACGGGGATGAAGGGAGAACAAAGCAGCGGCATATTGCCACACATCAGATTTATAAAGGGGTGCTGGACCATTCCGGGGACAACGAAGAAGAATGGTATGTATATGATATTTCCGGGCTCCTGCGCGAATATGCAAAGGAATATGCCAAAGAGTATGGTGAGGAACAGAAGGAAGAGGGGATTCTTCAGGGAAAAAATAATATGTTGTATTCATTGGTTTCAAAGGGAAAGTTAAAAATAGATGTAGCAGCCGAAGAGGCAAATGTCAGCCTTGGAGAATTTGAAAAATCGATGGAGGAAGCAGGATATAAAATTCCTGAATTGGTATAGTTTAATAGTTACAAGATACGTTAAATATAGACCCGGTTTGCATAAGTATGTGCAGACCGGGTTTTTATAATAAAAAAGCAATGTATGATACAAAAAGTTTACAACTGACATATATACTCATTATAACAACATGGAAGATAACTATTCTGAATAGTCACCGGGAAAGAAAAAAAGGGAGGAGAGCTACATATGGATAAAAGGGGTAACATATCTTCACGAAATATGAGATTATTTGCAGCGATTATGACACTCATCGAGGCACTTGTCCTCACATCATTCACAGGCTGTGCCGGCAAAAAAGTAGATTATGGGAATGAGAGCGAAAGTAAAGAGACAAAAAATATGTCTGCCTTAGCTGATATAAAGGCAGACTCCGGCTGGAATGAAAACTTTACCATACAGACCGGTAATGGCGAGAAAACAGTATATGTATATGCAAATATTGTAGTTCCGGACTTCGATAACATGTCGGTTGTTGAGGTGGAAAATGTAAAGATAGATGCTGATTACAAAAAGCGTTTTCTGGATTTATATTTTGGTGGGAACGAGTACTATTATCACGATCCGGATCATTATACTGTTGACGAACTGAATGAGGTCATAGAGTACTGGCAGAAAGAACAGGATGATACTTACAGGGAGTGGTTGGAACAGCGGCTGGCTGAATACAGGGATAAGCTTGAAACGGCAAAGACTACTTATACCGTGGCAAAGGATCTCGAAAACTGTGAAGTATTTGCAGGCTACAAGGGTGATGTGTTCTGTGAGGTGGAGTTTGAGGCTCACAAGGTACATGCTTACGCTTTGCATCAGTCCGGGACAGATTACGGTCCACCATCTTTAAGGAATGAGGACTATGATACCATAACGCAGACTTTTCAGGATGATGATCTAAAGGATAAGGCAGACGAGACCTCAAATGAGGGCAGTAAATCTGCCGCATCAGCCAAAAAAGAAGCCGGGAATTTCCTTAGTAAATTGGGAATGCAGGATCTGGTGGAACGAGGTGAATGTGAGTGCAGCTGGATAGGTTTTAATATTGACAGCGAAAAGGAAAATGACTATCAGACAGCAGCGTGGGGATATATTTATTCATACGCGACCGGCATAGATGGCATCACATTTAAGGATGGATTTGATATGGATACCTATTTGTCGGGGTATGAAGCAAATGATAGTGATATAGATGATGTTACACTGCCTGACAGTACACTTCTTACAGTCACGGATGATGGAATAATCGATGTGCAGTTGGAATATCCGGTAAATGTAACACAGATCTATAAGGATGTGGAGCTTATTTCTCTGAAAAATATAGAGCAGATCATCAAGGCGGAGATTACGGAAAATCCTGATAAATATGATACCGCGGCGACATTCAATAAGCTGCAGCTTAGTTATTTGAAGATAAGAAGTGACAGTGAACAGGGAAAATACAGCTATGTTCCGGCGTGGGTACTGTCACGTATGGTAGACTCCAATGAGCAAAATGCTATCTTTGTAAACGCTATAGATGGAACGATCATAAATTTGGAAAATTCACTGTAAAGGAGAGGCTATGAAGAGGAAAAACGTTATTATATCGGCGTTGGTTCTTGCAATAGCATTAACCGGCTGTTCAGGAAAAAAAGTAGATTATAATATGGAAACTGAAAATATAAACACAAAAGCAGGAAGCGATATAAGTGCGTTTGACGACAGTACGAAATGGAATGACAGCTTTTCTGTTGAGACATCTGACAAAAGTGTGGATGTGGATATTTCAGCAGACATTACCCTGCCGGACTGCAAAAGCATGTCGGTTGTTGAGGTGAAGAATATAAAGGTGGGTGCCGATTTCAAAAAGAGTGTGATAGAGGCTTATTTTGGCGATAGTACCGTATATTATCACGACATACCTCATTATACGAAAGAAGAGATATATCACAGCATGGAGGTTGTAAAAAATGAGATTGCCGGGTATCAGCAGGAAATTGATGCGGGACTTATCACAGAAGAGGGCGTCAGCAGGGTGATGAAAAGTGAAAATGATCTGCTGGAACAGTATGAAAAGGCAGAACCGTCTGCACTGGATACGCGTGAAAAAGCTACAGATTATACGGATTGTAATGAGTATCTGGGATATATTGGTAATGTTTTCTGTGAGATTAGATTTGGAATTGCTGAGGACGGCTCTCTTGAATATATTTCAGCACAGCCTCTTAAGGCAGGAAGTGAGGGGACATTATACGATGATAGTGAGTATGGCTATTACGGACCACCATCCTTTGCAGAGGAGAAAGGTGTAGAGGGATTTAACGGAGGCTCTACAGGTGGAGATACTACATCTTCATATGATAATGAGTGTGCATTATCAAAAGACGAAGCTATAAAAAAGGCAGAAGAATTTCAAAATAAATTAGGCATGGCTTCACAGGTATATATAGGAACATCAGACTACGAGTGGAGCGCAGGAGTGATAGAGGATGGTGATGATACTGTAAAAACTGATGATAAAGAGAGCGTCATAAAGGATACAGCCTGGGGATATATCATAGATTATGGCGAGGGTGTGGATGGCATAGCGTTTTGCAAGTCACTCGATTTCACCCGGAATATGGATATATGGGAGACACTCGATAACTATGATGATTTTATGCCATATGGCAGCAGTTCCTTTATTGTGACGGATCAGGGAGTGACGGAATTTACTGTTTCTTACCCGGTTGATATTGTAAATGAGTCAAAAAACGTAGAACTCTTGTCAATGGACACTATTAAAGAGATCATCAAGGATGACATGACAAAAAACTCAGATCAGTATGATTTTACACAAAATCACACTTACAACAATCTAAAGCTCGGATATATCCGTTTGAAGGATGCATCTGACAAGGATAAATGTACTTATGTTCCGGCATGGTGTCTGTCAAAACAGGACAAGGGCTACGACAGATATCCGGTGTATGTGAATGCGATAGACGGCACGATCATAAGGAGTGATGATCTAATATAAGATACTGTTATTGGCTGCAATAAAGTTTATACATGGAGTTACATTTTTAGATAATAGATCAGGTTCATATTTATTTGGAAAAGATGTGGAAAATATATGATTAATAAAAAGAAAAAATATATAGGGCGTTTGACACTTACCGCTGCAATTACCTCTATTTTATTTTCAGGATGTGGGGCGGCACAAAAGGAGCTTGCACAGACGGACAGAGCTTCCTACGAGAAAATATCATACCAGACAGTTACGGTACAGAGCGGTTCACTCACACCTCAGACGACCATCAGTCTGAGCGCGCAGGGCTATACCAGGTTTTCCTATGGTGCGACAAACACGGAGCTTACGCTCGAAAAGGTAAATGTGGCAGTGGGGGATCATGTGAAAAAGGGCGATATACTGGTGGCTTTTAAATCCGGGGAGATACAGAAAAAGATTGAGGACTACAGCGGGCAGATCAGTCAGAATAAGCTTCTGGCAGAGCACTACAGGGCTATTATGAAAATCGATGATACTCAGGATTATTCAAGCGATATTGCCCAGCTTGATAAGGATACAGAGGTTGCGCAGCTTTATCTTGATGAGGCAGAGGAAAAACTGTCGAGATATCAGATCACGGCATCCGAGGATGGCACGATCACAGCAATGAACAATTCGCTTTTGGCGGGAGTTTTTGAACCGGGCAGCAATCTTATAACAGAAATCAGCGGAAACGGCAATTACGAGGCTGACAGACCGGAAGGTTATGACTTTAATGTAGGTGATATATACACGGCAACAGCATCTGATATAGAGTTTGAACTTAAGGTAAAAGAGGTGGACGATAAAAAGGTTGTTTTTGAACCGGTATCGGACATGTCGGCAGTATCGGATGCACAGATATTTTCCATGGAAGTGACGCGCCCTGCTATAGAAAATGCTGTGTATGTGCAAAAGGACGCAGTACATGAGAAGGATGGCAGGTATTTTGTATACACACTGGATGAGAATGGATACAGACAGGCGGTATGGATAAGTGTCGGAGATCAGGTGGGAGACTACCGGATCATCACAGAAGGACTTAAAAGCGGGGATGAGGTGGTTTTGCAGTGAAGATCAGAAACCTTTTATCAATAAAAAAACTGGCAGTACTGGGGATATGTGTATCGTTTGTGGCAGGCGGCTGTGGAAAAATGACAGAAAGCAGCATACCAAAGCTTGAAGAACCTGTAGCGTTAAATGAAGCCTATAGACCTGTGGAATACGGTACGATCGGCTCCATGCAGGTGCTGATGGCTACTGCAGTTCCGAGGGATTACTGCAATTACTACAGTGCCAATGTCAATATTTCACAGATATATGTGGAGCCGGGAGATACAGTAAATGCGGGGGATGTGCTTGCAGTCTGTGATGTGGATGAGGCAAAAAAACAGTTGCAGGAATGTAAGGATGCGCTGGCGCATGAGAATGAGACATATGAGATATCCGCGCAGATCTCGGATACGCAGATCAAATTATGGGAGAGTCAGGCAGCAGAGCAGGAAAACAACACACTGATAGCCACAGAACAGGAAAATCAGCGGTACGATAAGCAGCTTCACGAATACCGCGTGCAAAAGATCAATGAGCAGATGGCTTTATATCAGCAGATCGTTGATGATGGAACGCTTAAGGCAGCCCACAGCGGTCTTGTCACTTACACTAAGAAGCTGACAGGTGGAAGGTCTGCTGCGGCATACGAGAATATAGTCATTGTCTCCGATACGGATGACCTTGTGCTGGATATAAAAGATACAGCCATAAATGAGTACAAATACAGCGATTATGACAAGAAATATGTGATAGTCGATGGCGAAAAATATGATGTCACCGAGTCTCAATATACATCAGAGGTTTTGGTACTTTCGAAGATAAACAACCGCTATCCGGATGTGTGCGTGGAAAGCAGGGAAAAGCTGTTTCTTACGGCAGGACAGATGTATCCGGTATATTTTGAAAAGACAAAAGTGGATCAGGCACTTGTCGTGGGAAAAGATTCCATCTATAAGGATGGCGATACCAGATATGTCTATGTGAAAAATGATGAGGGCGGCCGCGAGAAACGCATCATAACAACAGGTGAGTATGATGAAAACTATACACAGGTCACAGAGGGCTTAAAAGAGGGGGAGCTGGTCTACTATAATTCTACAGATCAGGTTCCGACAAGGTACAGCAAATATACGGTAACAAGGTCTGACTTTGATATAGCAAACTACGGTGTGAGCTACAGCAGATCTGACGCAGGGACGATAACCGAAACCTGTGATTATGAAGGACAGATCGTATCGGTCAATGTGAAGCAGGACGATACGGTAGAAAATGGGATGCTGCTTTACGTGGTGGATACCGGAGAGGGCAAAGCTGCCATAACAGAGGCAAAAAATGAGATCGACGCAGAGAATGAATCCTATGCGCACAAGATCGCAGATTACGATAAACAGGTAAAAGATTTATCTGAAGGTGGTAGCAGCGCAGAAGAAAATAACAAACAGGATGAAAAGCCGGATACAGCATATGAAGAGCAGCAGTTGAAATTGAACTTACAGCGGCTTGATCTGCAGAAAAAACTTGCAGGTGCAGACCACACCTATCAGCTTTCCCGGCTACAGTCAGCATATGACAGCATAAGCGCAGGAAATGACGGCAAAGGAAATATTTCAGTATATGCCAAAAATGACGGAAAAGTTTCAAAGGTGAGTGTCAAGGCAGGAGATAATGTGGAGGAAGGCTCAGATATCCTGCAGATAACCGGAAATTCCACGGACGTACTGCAGGTTCTGGTAAAGGATAGCAATAACTATAAAGTATATACGGACAATATAGCAGATGTGGGAGAGCGCGTATCACTTGAGCTGGACGGTACAACAATCTACGGAAACTGTATCGGTTTTGCCGGTTACGGCAGGGAAGCTCAAAGGGGATATATAAATCAGGATGATAAAGGTGTGCATATTACCGGAAACACAGATTCGGGATATGGAAATGCAGCATTTTATATAAAACTTGACAATGGAATACCGGATGATCTGACCAGGGCATCTGCTGTAAAGTTTTCTTATGTTTCTTTTAAAAAGGTGGTAGTGGTGCCGACTTCGATAATACACAAGCAGGTCAATCCGATGGACAAGGATGATATATCCTACTATGTGTGGAAAATTGATGGGGACAGCGTGGTAAAGCAGCCGGTAATATTGAGCGATTATACATCAGGCAGCAATACATTTGTGCTTTACGGTATTGATGAGGGCGATGAAATATGTTTGGCTTCGTAATTAATAAATTAAAAAACAGAAAATGGTTAAATTTGTGTCTGCTTATGGGAGTGGCTTTGTTTATAGCACTTTTTGTGTGCCACGCTATGTTTGAAAAGGGTGCGGGAAATCAGATACTCGACAGACTTTTTACGGATCATGCCACACAGCAGAATGAGTTTCCTGCACAGATGAGCCGCGAGGGAACATATGCGGTGGCAGATTATCCTGATTCGCAGTCAGTACTTGATAAGCTGTCAGGATACGAGCGGAAGTGGACTGAATATGTGGATATAAACAAGGTTTCCTCACAGCAGTTTATCACACTCCCAGGAGGACGCGCAGATACAGAGTTTGGAGGACCTAACAATTATTTTACAATAGGATATCTGCCGGGACTTTCGGAGTACGCGGATGTTGTAAAATCTCAGACTGGCACAGCCACATTCGAATGCTGTATAAGCGAAAAGACAATGGATCACTACGGACTTGTAGCAGGTGAAAAAATCTATTTACATGTACCTGATGGCAGTGGGAAAAAGGAAATTTCTTTCGTTATATCACAGATCTGTCGTGAAAAAGATATAAACGATCCATATTGGGCCAAGACGCTTTCGGATATGGGCGATGTGATATTTGTTTCGCAGGATGTTTTTGACGAAATGATGCAGTATTACAGTGAGGACAATATCAGCTACAGTGATTTTCTCATGCTGGATTATACGCAGATCAACACGGAAAATGCTTCACTTTATGACGGTTATATGGAGCAGTTTAAGGATGCTGACAAGCTCTACAATGACAACATCCGTGATACGCTGGAGAGCTTTTTTACACAGCAGAAGACGATAAAGCTGATGCTTTGGGCGTTGGAGCTGCCGTGTCTTGTGCTTTTGATTTTATTTATAAGAATGATATCTGTACAGATACTTTCGCTCGAGCAAAATGACATACTTGTTTTAAGAAGCCGCGGTGCGACAAAATTACAGGTATTTATTTTGTACTTACAGCAGTCGGGAATAATAGCGTTTGCGGGCTGTGTACTCGGAATAGTACTCGGATATATAATGTGCAGGGCTGCCGCATCTACAGACGGATTTTTAAGATTTACGGCAAAGGATATAGGCACTTACAAATTTGTATGGCAGATGCTTGTCTATGCGGTGGCAGCGGCAGTTATCATGGTGCTGTTTATCACAGTTCCGGCGTGGAAAAAATCAAAGGATGCCATATCAGAGCGCAGCAGTAGGGGACGAATATCAAAGAAAAAGCCTCTTTGGGAGAAATGCTTTATAGACGTTATACTTTTGGCTCTGTCAGCATATCTGCTTTACAATTACAACAAGCAGAAGAGTACGCTTGCGATATCTGTTCTTGAGAACAGGAGCATAGATCCTGTCATGATACTGGACAATTCGCTTTTTATATTTGCAGCGGCACTTTTGTGCGTAAGACTTACCGGACTTATTATTCTGCTTGTGGACAGGCTCTTTAAAAAGCATTTTTCTCCGGCAATGTATGCATCATTTTTACAGCTAAAACGAACCAGATACAATCAGGGATTTCTGGCAGTATTTCTTATCATGACAGTGGCTGGCGGTATTTTTGACGCGAATATGGCGCGCACCATGAACAGCAATATGGAGCAGCGTATCGTCTACAATGTGGGCTGTGATGCGATATACAACGAGGATTTCAGACTCAGGATACAGTACAATAAAAATGGCTCTGTAAACTGGATGTATGACGAGCCTGATTTCGGTAAATACGAGTCGCTCAAAAATGAGGGCATCTGTGACGGTGTCACGCGTGTGCTTGAGGACGAGAGGGTAGACATTTCCGCAGGCAGTGGTTCGGTTTCGGATGCATATCTTATGGCGATAAACACAAAAGAATTCGGTGAGACTGCGAAATTGCAGAGTGGACAAAATGATGATATTAATGACGCTCACTGGTTCAATTACCTGAATGAGCTGGCAAAAGAGCCGGACGGAGTCATCATTTCCTCAAATCTGGCAAAAGATCTGGGACTTAAAGTTGGTGACAGCTTAAATTACTCAAGGTATGTACCGGAGGCTGTCGATGAAGATCAGATCTACGCATCCGAGAATGTAAAGGTATGTGCCATAGTAAAAGGTTTTCCGGGCTACGAGCGTTACACCTATGAGACAGATGCAGACAAAAATGTGACCGAGCAGGAGAAATACCTGATCGTTGCAAATTATGCTACGGTTGTGGAAAAGTTCGGCATGACACCGTACAGTGTGTGGATGAACCTGTCAAAAGGAAAAACGGTGGATGATATTGTGGGATATCTGGGCAGTGAGAACAGTGAAAATTCAGATAGTACAGCAGACAATTTAACAGACACTCAAAGTGAAAAAGTACAGAGTGAAATATACAGGAATATAACATCCGCGCAGCAGCTTATAGACGAGAATAAAAACTCAGCCACAGTGCAGATCACAAACGGTATGTTTACATTAAGTTTTATACTTTCACTGATAGTGTGCTCAGTAGGATTTTTGCTGTATTGGGTTATGACACTAAAACAGAGGGAGCTGCAGTTTGGTATATACCGCGCAATGGGAATGAGAATGAGAGAGGTAAAAGCAATGCTTTTAAACGAGCAGATATTTTTATCATTTCTGCCGCTTCTTGCGGGAGCAGGCATAGGTATAACTGCAACAGCGATGTTTGTAAGGCTCATATCGATTATATATCTGCCGCAGAAACACAATATCGGAGTAAATGTATATATTTATCCATCTGATATGCTGGAGCTTACAGGAGTACTTTTCGTGGCTGTAGCCGTATGCTATGTGGTTATCAGCAGACTGCTTAAGAGTATGAAGATAGCACAGGCACTGAGGCTTGGAGAAGATAGTTAGCAGATAAAAATGATTTTGTGGTAGTCGGTAGAAGGTTTTTATAGCATGGTAAATGAGGTCGTGACATATGGAAAATGCGATAATTGCTCAAAATATAAAAAGATATTTCAAGGCGGGAGATGGTACAACAGTCCACGCACTTGACGGAGTATCCATGGAGATAAAAAAAGGAACACTTGCCATCTTAAAAGGGCGTTCCGGCTCCGGAAAGACCACACTTCTTAATATCCTTAGTGCGCTTGATATGCCGACAGAGGGAAGTGTGCAGTTTCTGGATAAAAATCTCGAGCAGATGACCGAGAAAGACCGGGAAATGCTAAGGCGGTATGAGATGGGATTTGTATTCCAGTCTATAGCACTAATTCCCACGATGACGGCATATGAGAATGTGGAATTTGCCCTTAGACTTGCGAAAAATAAACGTCAGATACGGAAGAATTTGACTGATATGGATAATGACATTGGAGATGCAAAAAACGATGTGATAAATGAGAATACGCATGACAGAGTATCAGAGCTGCTGGAGCGTGTCGGACTCTCAAAGCGCATGAACCATATGCCGGAACAACTATCGGGAGGTGAGCAGCAGAGAGTTGCGATAGCGCGCGCTGTGGTTCATCGCCCGAAGGTGGTCTTTGCGGATGAGCCGACAGGAGCACTTGATACCGCTTCTGGATTTGAAGTCATGCGACTGTTCCGTGAGCTGATAGACGATGAGGACATCACAATAGTTATGACCACGCATGATCCGAACCTGATGGAGCTGGGAGATGAGGTGTTTGAGCTTAGTGACGGCATAGTAATTTAAATTAAAAAGGGGAAAAGTAGATGATAAATTGCGATGGACTGGTAAAAATATATGAGACAGACGATAAAAAGGTGATGGCACTGGAGGGGCTTGACCTGACGGTGGAAACAGGGGAGATGCTTGCGGTAATAGGAAAATCCGGCAGTGGAAAATCCACCCTTTTAAATATGATAGGAGGACTGGAAACACCAACGGCGGGAGTACTCACTATTGACGGAAAAGACATTTCCACATATTCAGAAGCCGAAATGGTGAGATACCGCAGGGACAAGGTGGGCTTTGTGTGGCAGAAAAGTGCTAAAAATCTGTTCCCATACCTGACTGTGCTGCAGAATGTCGAGGCAGTGATGATGTTTGAAAATACCGGAAATACCGATAATTTAAAACACGGAGAAATTATAAAAAAACGCAAGGATAATAATAAAAGCTATGCCCTTAAACTGTTAAATGCAGTGGGATTACAGGAGCATAAGGATAAGCTTCCGGCTCAGCTATCGGGAGGAGAGCAGCAACGCGCAGCGATAGCGGTGGCACTGGCAAATAAGCCGGACATACTGCTTGCGGATGAACCGACCGGAGCTGTTGATACAAGGACTGCTGATACAATCTATGAGCTGTTTCATAAGCTGAACAAAGAGCTTGGTATAACCATCATCATAGTCACACACGATATGGCACTTGCAGGCCGTGTAGACCGCACAGTGCTTATATCTGACGGAAAGGTAAGCACGGAGAAATTGAAGAAACACCCTGCAATGGAATATACGGTATTGGACAAGGCGCACAGGATAAAACTCACTGATGAGATGCTTGAGGCAGCAGGGATAGAGTCTAATAAGGTCAGGGTTGATGTGCAGGATGGAAGGCTTGTGATATCGCGGATTTAAGACATATTAAACGTTTAGTGTTATAGAGCCTTTTTATCTTAGAAATAAGCCTGCTAAATTTGTTGAGTACCATTCGTGTCCTTCATGTATTTATGGTTGAAGATATATGGATTATAGGTTATAAAGAAATTAATAACAGTTGAAGAGTCAGGACCGATTGCAAACGGGAGTGACAAAATAAGGGGGAATATGAAGAATAATTTAAAAGTTTTATTCATACAATTATGTGTTTTGGCAATAGGCTGCTTTATCGGAGAATAATTTTTGGTTGGTGTATTTTGGTATTGCATTTATTATTTGTGGTGTTTTTTCTGTATTTGCGTGTCTGGATATTGCACCATGCACGGAGCTTTGTGGTGTTTACAGGGCTATCGGTATCATAGTGTGGATTTTGGTGATTTTATGGACACTTCCGCCTGATACATGGTTGGCCAGATTTGCCACAAATAACTATAAGAGATATGAAGATAATTATGATTAAGAAAGAAAAATAGAGATTATTTTCTAATGAAAATTATCGGACAAAATAAGGAGGATAAATGAAAAAAATAGTTTCTAATTTGTCAGTAATGATTTTTGTCATAGGATGTGCAATAATGGAAATAACAACATGGTTTATTGATTCATATGTTATGTTTTATATAGGAATAATTATTGTTATAGTGGGAATTATTGGAATGATTATTCAAGGAAAGTTTAAGAGAGTAATTGAGTTTATTATAGTGTATTTTTAGAAAGTTTTGCTTTCAACATTTTACCACTTGATAGTTTATAGAGAGTAAAAATAGATAAAAAGTTAAGAAAAGGAGAAAATGAAAGTAATGTTGCCTAATACTTGAACAATATCATGGGGTTGTCTATAATGTAGTAAAAAGAAAATGGAGTTTTAATAAATGAAACGATTTACAGCAATATTACTTACAGGCATGATGATATTTACCCTCGCATCATGCGGCAAAAAAGCACAGGATACACCAACAGAGCCTGCAACAGAGACACAGGCTGCAGAGAAGGTCGAGATGCCTACGGAAACGGAAGCCGTGACAGAGGTGGTAACAGAGGCCGCAAAAGAAACACAGCAGACAGAAGCGCAGCAGGAAGAACAGACTGCCGAACAGCCGGACGAGGAGCAGAACAATTCAGGTGATAATAATTCCTCTTATCAGTATGTAGAAAGAGCATCCTATGAGAATGGAGAATCAGTGTCACTAAATCCTTCATGGCAGTATGCAGAACATTCAGCGATAAATTCAGGCTGTGCGGTCATGTACAAGGCTACAGCAAACCACAAAAATATAGTTGTAGGTGTCAATGCAGGACACGGTACAAGTGGAGGAACTTCGGTGAAGACTCTTTGTCATCCGGACGGCTCGGCAAAGACCACAGGTGGTACAACAGGCGCAGGTGCAACAAAAGCAGTAGCAGTTTCAGGTGGTATGTCCTTTAATGACGGTACACCGGAGAGCTCTGTCACACTCCGTATGGCGCAGATATTAAAGGACAAGCTGCTTGCGGCAGGCTATGATGTGCTTATGGTAAGAGACGGAAGTGATGTACAGCTTGACAATGTGGCACGTACTGTCATCTGCAATAATGCGGCAGACTGTCATATTGCTCTGCACTGGGATGGCGACGGACTAAGCTACGATAAGGGCTGCTTTTACATATCAGTGCCGGGAGGCATAAAGGGTATGGAGCCGGTTGCATCACACTGGCAGCAGCATGATGCACTTGGGGCAAGCCTGATAGAAGGACTGCGCGCTCATGGAGCAAAGATAAACGGTAATGGCTCAATGGCGATAGACCTGACACAGACCTCATACAGCACGGTACCATCAGTGGATGTAGAGCTTGGCAACGCATGCTCTGACCACAGCGATGCCACACTTGAAAATCTGGCAGACGGACTGGTGCAGGGAGTCGAGGGATATTTCTAGAATATAAAAAGTTACTGTTGTTTTTTGGTGTGTATTGGCACTAAACTAAAGTTTGCAAAAACAACCGAATAATAGTAAAATGTCATACATGCGAGTATATTATTACGAAAACGAGCTGGAGGACGAGTTTTCCTCTGCTTCAATCAAGGCAAAAAAAATAGACGCAGACTATGACTACAGTATGGATAGTGCAGGAAGGCGATTTCTGCACTTCTTTTACATTTGCTGCAAGGAATAATAAGCCGGTGCTTCCGGTGTTTATCACTATGAGTGACAGCGATGTAATCGATGCAGATGGTTTTTATGTGCAGGAATACACAGTGCATTTCTGTGAGCCAATCTATCCGGATCCGTCAAAGAAGCAGGCGGATTCATAGAAACGGTACAATAGATATAGAAAGGGAATATTATGACAGACAACAAATCCGGGGAGATACTCATAATAGAGGATGACAAGGACATTAATGATCTGCTTGCGACAGCGCTTTCAAAAGCCGGATATAGGACAAGACAGGCATGGTCAGGCACAGAGGGAGAGCTTTTGCTTAAGCTGGACAGGGAAGCTTATGCGCTTGTGCTATTGGATTC
>ERZ859923.836-NODE-836-length-15015-cov-7.911163_pt1 | contig 15015 bp, 17 predicted proteins | sample MGYA00510116_ERZ859923 | MGnify/ENA primary metagenome ERZ859923 (study PRJEB30046, sample SAMN00715168) | human gut metagenome | study: EMG produced TPA metagenomics assembly of the A metagenome-wide association study of gut microbiota in type 2... | reverse complement strand
CCCGGAGGTGGAACAGGTCACTGCCTGACCTGTCCCGCCGGGACGGTTCTCTTAAAAACACCATATAGATTTTTTGTACGCCGCCGCCCGCCATCGAGCAGAGTTTTACACTTAATTGGGTATAAAACAGCTTATGGCAGGCGGCGGTGTAGCCCTGATCGGAACAACATTAGTGCCTTTGCTTTCAGGTTTATTCTAAGAAGAATAAGGGAGGTATTAGATGGACAGCTTACTTCAACAGCTAACAGACTGGTTGAAGGAAATGCTGGTATCAGGCATTATGGACAACCTCACGAACACATTTGCTTCGGTAAATAGAGAGGTTGGAGAAATTGCGAACACAGTTGGGCAGACTCCCTCAGGCTTTTTGCCGGGGGTCTACTCATTGATTCGCAATCTGTCAGAAAACGTGATTATGCCGGTAGCCGGAATTATTCTAACATTTATTGCCTGTTACGAGCTTATCCAGCTGGTAATCAGTCACAACAACTTAGCAAATTTTGAAACATGGATTTTTTGGAAATGGGTGTTTAAGACCTTTGCTGCTGTAACACTTATCACGAATACAAGCTGCTACAAAGCCGTAGCAGGTAGGGGTAAAACAAAATCCACAAAGTCCTCAATTCTTAGAAGACTGAGGGAATTGAAGGGCAATCAATAGTTTGGAAATAGGAGGGTTAAAAGTGGCAGAAACACCAACAGCAGAACCTACAAAAGCCAAAACGGTGAGTTTCACAGTGGCTGAGTGTAGTGAGTTTCATAACATGGGTGAATTCCATGAAAACATTGCTACCGTAAAGGAAGCAATGGAGATATTTGAAAAGATTCCACCGGAGAGAATGAGTGCTATTCCGGCAGTAGGGATTCGTGTTGCAGATAAAGAAAATCCGGAGCAGGTTACAGAGATGGATGTGATTGTTGGTAATCATATTGATTTGCAATTGCTGGAATATATACCGGAGATTGCAGAGAATAAGGCAGCACAGTTTGCGATTGCAGAAATGCTTCATGCAATACTGGATGCGACCATTTACGGAGAAGTGCCGGAAGAGATACAGAAGAAGGTTTTGGTAATTGAATCGAAAGAAAAGCAGACAGCACAACTTAAGGAGATTACGGATAAATTGGAACAGGGAGTGCAGGATGTATTTCAAAGTGATTCCTATAAGGAGTTGCTTAGCGTCATTGTAGAATTGGCAGAATATCTTGAAACTACTACAGGGTATCTTTTAAATGGTGAGATTAGATGTGATTTGGATGAGGGTGAGAAAGAGATGTTGGAGCTTATGTCGATGCTTAAGAATTCGGCGATTAAGAAGGTGGCATTGGAGCAGGTGAGAGTGTTAACCATTTGGAATTAAATAATTTTGTAACAGTAATAAAAAATTAAAGAAATATGATATAATTCATTCAAGAAATATTTTGATATAAAAGGGAAAGGTACGTTGAATATGTCGGTCGAAAGAATGGGAGTTTCTACTATAGAGAAAATAATAAATAAAATGGGGATGATTTTTAGAGAACAACCTACAGATGATTATGGTATAGATGCACAAATAGAAATAGTGGAAGATAACTATCCAACTGGAAAATTGATAGGAGTTCAGATTAAGTCAGGAGAATCTTTCTTCAGTGAAACGACAGATAATGGTATTGTGTTTAGAGGTGAAAGAAGGCATTATGATTATTGGTTAAATCATTCATTACCAGTTATAATTGTATTATATAGTCCGGAGAAGGATATATGTTGTTGGAATATTGTAAATTCTGAAACTGCGAAACCTACGGGAAAAAAATGGAAGATAGAGATACCTTTTCGAAATCTGCTCGAAAATGCAAAACCACAATTGATAAAAATAGCTGATAATTTAACAGAATATGAAAAAAGATTTAATACATTTCTTTTGGCAAAACCTTGGATGAATGAAATTATTAATGGAAATAAAGTCGTATTGACTGTTGGAGAATGGATTAATAAGTCTTCAGGAAAGGGAGATTTCAAATTAAAGATTTTAGACAAGTTTGGAAGTGAAAAACAAGTATTTAATACTACATTTTGGGGATTTGGTTTAAGAAATTATGTTGAAGTTATTAAGGCATTATTTCCTTGGGCAACAGTTAGCATTGATTACGATTTTTATACTGAATATGATGAAGAGGCGCTTGAGAATGAAGATTTTTCGGCGGCAAATGTTACATATACAGATTCTGTTGGTGCTTATTTTGATAGAGAAAAAAGGGAATATATTTTTCCCAAGGATGCACCTTCTATAGAAGAATGGATGAAAGATTCAAAAAATATTAGACCATATTGTATCATTGCAGGAGAGGTGGCTTATTATCAATTAGTTTTAGAATTAAATGATATAGCAAGGGCTTTTTTATTACTTGATAATTTTATCAATGATAAGGAGTTTTATACAATGGATAAAAGAATATTGAAATAGATTTTTATCCATTGTCGGGAGATGAAAACATGGAAGAAAAAGAGATTAAGTTACATTTAAAAGCATGTGATATATGCGCCCTTTTGTTGAGAGACATAAAGTATATCAGCATCCCCTTAATGGAAAAAGGTGTTGAAGATAAAATCAGATATATTACGATGTTAGAATTAAAATGTTATTATTGGCTTCTAGATGCATTTATAAATGAGGTTACTACAAACTGTAAGGAATTAGTGTGTAAGAACCAATTGAATTTAGTATTGAATGAATTGGGAAAATTATTCGAACAAGAGAATGTTTTATTGGATACGTATTCGCGAAAATGTGATGTTTGTAGAATACTTCCATGTAGTTTGTTTTCTATAATGGATAGTTTGTGTCGAACAAATTTTTCTGAAGCAAACAAAATGAAATTAGAATTAGAGTATCAACTAATTTTAGCATCACTGAATGATGAGATTGTTGGAAGGTGTACAGACTGTGATGAATTTGTAGAGTATGAAGCATGCAAAAAATTTGCATATGAGTATTTGCTGACTGATGATGATCAAAGATTACGACAGGAAGTATTTTATTGGAAGAAGGCACGTAATAGTGACGAAATATTAGGACAGGTTGACGCCTTGAATATTGACGGTGGAATTAAATTTGAGAATGTTGATTTGACAGGAAAAAAACAGTTTATTTAGATTTTAATGTATATCAAGATTACGAAAACGACTCTTCTGTTCATACATTTTTGGATAAATTAAATGAAGATGGGGAGTTTACTTTTGTTTATAGTGGAACACATCTTGAAGAAATCTTGAGAATGAAGGGGCAAGATTACATTCATAAGAGGATTGGAAGTATTGCAACATTAACACAAGGGAAATTTGTTGTTGTTGGCAGTGACAAAAAAGCAGTGATTTGTATACAAGACATTAATCAAAGGTTTCATCAAGTAAGAAAATATATAGAAATGAATAAAGCTGCAGAAGAAAGGGAATGTATTCAGGCAGAGGCTAGGGAACATTTAGCTTTACATGAGAAGAATGAAAATCGTGATAAGGCAATAGGGTCCTCCTCTTTGAGGAAAATGCTCTTTAATACAAATAAGAAAGGAAACAAGATAAATTCACTTCTTCCAGGAGAAGATGAACTTAATAAAATTCTCAGTTATGTTGGAATCGGTAATAAAGGAATTCGTGAGTATTTAGATTTTTTAAGTGAAGATGAAATAGAATACCACGAAATACGGTCTGCAATTGTATCGATAGCAGAACTTTTAATGATTATTGGTTTACATAGTGATAAAGTAGAAGATAAAAACAATTTAGAATCCGTATATCCAATCTATCACAAAGATAGCTTTAGAAAAATAAAAAGCGGATATTATGATAATGATCATTTATCCTTTGCTGTTAACTGTGATTATTTTGTAACCAAGGACAAAACCTTACAAAAAAAGGCAAAAGAAATATTTGATTTTCTTGGAATTAAAACCGAACCCATTCTTTTACATAACTTTATGAAAATTGTGCAAGAAAAAGAATAGCAATGCAAGTTCTGTATATTCTTGTGAAGTTTGTATAGGTGAAGGGAATATAAATTATTTCAGAAATAAAGATACTGATTGAACCAAAAAAGTCTAGCACATTGTGCTAGACTTTTTATCGAAAGCAATGCCGCCATTGCTTAGCGCTCTTAAGAGCAATTCATCTGTTAATTAGAATCATACTAGCGGTTGGGATAAATGTCAAGAGATTTATAATGAATATTTGATATTAGACAAGATTTTTTTCCATTCATTATAATTGTCACATCCCATCCGCGCTAGTACTTTATTATATGTATATTTACCTCTTTTAATTCCTAAACTTAGATACATTTTTATTTTAAGCGTTCTAAGAGGCTTTTTTGTTGCAGAAACATCAGTAAAATAGCTTAATATTTTTATTACATCAAAAAGTTTTAATACAGAATCAGAATTTTTAGGACATAAAGAAAATGATGAAATCAATAATGCATTTACGTGATATATTTCCTTTGTTCTGAAACGGTTTATTAATGTTGTATGTGCACAATTATTTCTAAGACATAATAAAAAATCAATCATATTGAGAAAAGCATTTCTTTTTGAAAGTGGAAGATTGAAATCTTTTAATACATCTTCCATTACATCATCTTGTAAATAGTGTAAAAGTCTCAAAATTTCACCGAAGGTGAGTGTTTCTATTGCTACCCAAAAAGGAACTGCTATATTCGTATGATTTACACCGGAATCGTCTCTGTAAATAGCAACATTTGGCGGAGCAGTGTAGGAACTGTCTCGATAGAAAGAAATATTTATGTGGTCATTGTTAGTAATTAAGTTTGTTAAAAAATATGGTTTGAACAAAATAAAACGAGAAAATTCATTATATATCTTTTTGTTTTGGTAGTTTTTAAATGGATATATATTTGAATATCGACAATAAGTAGGTGATCCAAGGGTATTATTTGCTGGATCCATGTAGTGTTCACTATTAGTATATTGCATTGTGTCAGCTAATTTAGAACAATGTAGTTTGCAAAAGTGATATGAAATGGAGGATTTTAGTTCTTCTTCAACGGTGTCTAAGCATGTTGACAAAATAGAACGAATTTCTTTGTCGAATAGATACAAATTAGTGAAATCTTGTAATTTTATTTTATTATATGCTTTGGGTGAAGAAGATTCCAAGAAAATAGTTTCTAGCCCATTAAAAAAATTGAAATAGTTATGTGTAATTAAAACTTTTTCAAGTTCTTTATCTTCAAATAATAAATTCCTGATTTTCAATTTCTCTTTGAGAGATTCGCGTGTTTCGAAGGATTTTATGCTCATATGTAAAGGTGTCCTCACCAGTAAAATATAGTATTAGTGATGCTTTTAATATACACTATTTCTAATAATAGAAGATAATAGTAATTTTTACAAGCATTTTGAAAATATATATTAAAGTTCAAGCTCCTTAAACTTTCGCACCAAAAGTTCAATATCTGGGGAACGACTTCGTCCATAGAAAGCCGTAGAATAATACCTGTAAGAAATAAGCAACCGGTTAGCTTTTCCTTGCATCGATAAATCACTAAGTATGGAGGAAACGATGGCAACGAAAGCAAATATTATTAAAATATATGCTCAGGCGGATTCAGCCAAGAAGGTAGACATTATTATCAGATATTATCCGAATTTCATGGGAATCGTTGAAAGCTACACTGACGGTCTCAGATATATGATTGAAAACGAAAAAGCTTTTAACAGACAAGCTAATCGTGGAGAACTGGGAGTCAGAGTTCAGGCTAAAGGAAATCATAGCGATATTACCGGCAACAGTGCAGTTGCCAGTGTGATGACCAGAGAGGCACTTGTAGCTTGTGATTTTTCAGGAGATGTATTGGAGGGCGTTGATAGGCAGGAGGAATTTAAACAGGAAGCATTTACTCTTCGGACTATGAGACTGGATTATGAGTTGTTCAATCAGCAGCTTGGGATTCTTGGGGATGAGGAAAGCGAAGTGTTCCAACAGTTTATCAGAGGTGAAAAAGATCTGCAGACTATAGCAGAGGATAAGGGAATCGTGTACGAATCTGCACAACAAAGGATTCACAGAGCAAAGAGAAAGATTAAGGTCCAGATGGTTGGATTTTTGTATGGAAATATAGGAGGAATGTAAGATGCCAAGAGCAAGAGTAGAAGTACCACAGTTATCAGACAGTGAAGAATCTGATCGGTGATATCAAGAAGTTATTGGAAAGCAGAACAGTCCCTTATTTCAGGGAAACATTATAAGGAGTGAATGACTATGGGATACAAGAGAAAAGAAACGGATAATATGGAGAACCTTCTTACGAACGGAAAGAAGAAGTTCGTAAAGTATGATGAAGGAGCAGCGATGTTTTCCATGGGGATCCATGTGACATTGAAAAAGAGGATGCCATGGCAGCTAATAATTTGGGTGCACTGTATTATGGTGGTCGTATCGGAGGAGAATCGGATTACGAAAAAGCGACAGAATATTATGAAATTGCAGATCGACTTGGCTACTCCCTCGCATCTGAGAATCTGGCATATATTTACTACTATGGGTTCGGCACAGAGGTGGATTATGAGAAAGCATATCTCTATTTCAGCAAGGCAGCACTGTGCGGAAGGTACGAGGCAACATACAAGCTTGGTGATATGTTTCGTAACGGATTCTATGTTGAGAAGAGCGAGAAGATGACGTCATATTTCTATCGCAGAGCGATGGAACTTGTCTGGCAGGACAATGTTTCAAATAACAAATACCTTGGATGTGTTTATCAGAGAGTGGTTGATCTTTTTTACGAAGGCATTGGAACTGCACAGGACGATGCGGAAGCGTTCCGTTATTATCAGCTGGCTGAGGAATGCTATATACGCAGATTGCTGATGGCGACAAATACCATGCTGATCAGATTCCGGTTGTCATCGAAAGACAGAAAAAGTTGAGAAAGAGAATACAGAAAGAGCTCCCGAAGTACGAATTTTAGAGAATATTGGATGTGACAAATTATGTCAAAACCAAAATTGTAGCAACAAAAAGAAATATTCGAGAAACTAAATAATTTATTTCAAAATCTGACGCCTTGTGCTATAATCGTTGTATGGTGCCATTAATCTAACCGCTGTCCGGGCGGAGAAGTTAAAGACGAGGTAAATGCATGGCTGTATCATACAATGGTTTGTGGAAATTACTAATTGATAAAAACAAAAAGAAAACGGATTTGATTGATGAGATCGGAATTAGTAGTAGCACGTTGGCAAAGATGAGCAAGGGCGAAGCAATCTCCATGGCGGTTCTCGAAAAGATCTGTGATCAATACGATTGCGACTTTGGAGATCTGATCAATTTTGTAAAAGATGCAAAGGAGGAAGAAAGTAATGGCCTTTGATTTTGGAAATGCGAACGATCAGCAGAAAGAAGCAATACAAACAACAGAAGGCCCTTTGCTTATAATAGCAGGTCCTGGAACCGGTAAGACATACACTCTTGTTCAAAGAATAGTGTATCTCATAAAAGAGAAGAATCTTAAACCGGAGAAGTGTCCACATTGCGGAAACATACTCGAACTTCGTTCTGGGAAGTTTGGAGACTTTTGGGGATGTTCTAGTTATCCTGATTGCAAGTATACGATGAACAAGTGAGAGCATGCTTATGAATTCAAATTCTGATAATCCCCGCATAGGGAAAGCTTTTGAAAGGGCAGTGAAAAAATGGGCGGTTGACTATTATGACTGTGGATTTAATGAAGAACAGCCTGTTGATATTGGGAATCCAGCACGGCCCCACAAGTTCGATCTAGTATCTCAAGATTCCAAAATCATTATCGAGTGCAAGTGCTATACCTGGACGAATGGTGGAAATGTTCCAAGTGCAAAGTTGGCGACTCTTGATGAGGCGGTTTTGTATTTGCGAAGTGTGACATCTTCTGCGACAAAAGTTATTGCCATGAAAAAAGATTACAATAAAAAGAAGGAAGATATTAAGGTCGTGGAATTTGATGAGGAAGGAAAATCCTGTTTTGTGCGAAAGTAATCAGATGAGGTGATTTTGTGCCATTTCAGATAATCAGAAATGATATTACAAAAGTTAAGGCGGATGCCATAGTCAACACCGCAAACCCAGAACCGAAGTATGCTGCAGGAACGGATGGGGCAATTTATAAGGCTGCAGGTGCTGATAAGTTGTTGGCGGAGCGCAAGAAAATTGGCCGAATCAAGTTCGGCGATGTAGCTGTTACTCCGGCATATAATTTGAAGGCAAAGTATATCATCCATACTGTTGCCCCGGCTTGGAATGGTGGCAATAAGGGTGAATTTGAGGTTCTAAAGAGCTGCTATTCAAGATCGCTTACAAAGGCTGCAGAACTCGGCTGTGAAAGCATTGCGTTTCCGTTGATAGCTACCGGTGTATATATGTTCCCTAAGGCTGAGGCTTTGCGGATTGCTATGGATGAAATCAGCAACTTCCTAATGCGGGAAGATGTTGATATGACTGTGAAGCTTGTTGTCTTTGATGATAAGGCATTCAGGCTTTCTCGGAATCTTTTCTTCCAGGTAGAGTCCTTCATTAACGATGATGAAGTAATTGCGGCTCATAAGGAAGAGTATGGGCTTCCTGACCGCGAATTTGAACGTGAAAGGGCAAGGTTCCGTAGAGAACGGGAAGAAGTGGATTATTACGCATCTTTCTCACTATGCGAGAATAGTATTCCTATGGAACCGGTGGAGCTTGAAACGCCGCATGGGAAAACCAGGAAAATCACCGGATCTAAGCCTTTTAATGAAAGTACTTTTGATAAGAATCTCTATATGAGTGATGGAAAGGAAGAGCTTTCCTTTCAGCAGCACTTATTGAAGCTTATCATTGAAAAGGATCTGGATAACACGACGGTCTATAAAAGTTCCAATGTAACCAAAGGTGCTTTTTCGAAGATCCTTTGCGGCGATACGAAGAAGCCACAAAAGAAAACCGTTTTGGGGCTATGTATCGGATTGCGACTTACTCTGGAAGAAGCGGAGGAATTACTTGCAAGTGCAGATATGGCCTTTAATCCGTACAACAAGAGAGACAAGTTAGTTATCCAATGTATTACGCACGGACAATATGATATAGATGAAGTGAACGCGATGTTGTTCGTATGTGAGCAACCACTCTTAGAAAACTAAAGTCAAGGACAGGAGATCAAACTTTTGTCCTTTTTCATTTGTCTCCCGGCGGGAGACCATAGGTACCTCTTTTCGATGTATTCTAAATACAAGTTCAAGGAAGCAGTCGCTTGAACATAGTTTTCCTAAGTTTTCTAAGTGTTTGAGTGTTCCCTACAAAGCCGGCGGGTGGCTGCCCCGCCATAAGGCTTTCAAAATATCAGAAAGAACGAGGTGCGATTATGTACGGAGCAATTTTAGGAGATATCATTGGTAGTAGATTTGAATTTGACAGAGGTGGATGGACAAAGGATTTCGATCTTCTCACAGCTGAGGATAAGTGGACAGATGATACTGTTATGACAGTAGCTGTAGCTGAGGCGCTTATGAATGCCGGAAAGGATGCTTCTGTTGAAACGATTGAGACTGAATGTGTGAAGGCGATGCAGAAGTGGGGTCAGAGATATCCCTATGCCGGATACGGCGGAAAGTTTATTTGCTGGGTCGGTTCCAAAAATCCGAAGCCTTATGGCAGCTATGGAAACGGATCAGCAATGCGCGTGTCAGCTGCAGGCTGGTTGTATGATTCGATTGAGAGAACGAGAGAAGTTGCTAGAGCAACTGCGAATGTTTCTCATAATCATCCGGAGGGTCTTAAGGGGGCGGAGTGTACTGCCGCAGTTATGTACCTTAGCAGGACCGGCGCTTCCAAAAAAGAAATCGCCGATTATGTGGTTAAGGAGTTCGGCTATGACTTCTCTGAGACACTGGAAGAGATGCGTGCAAGACATGAGCATGTTGAAACTTGCCAGGATTCCCTGCCCAAGGCTCTTAGAAGCTTCATCGATGGCGAGAGCTATGAGGATGTTGTGAGAAATGCCGTCTCCTTAGGAGGAGATACTGATACCCTTGCAGCTATTGCAGGAGCTATGGCTGAAGCATTCTATGATATGCCTCTTCTTCTGAAGGGTGAATGCCAGATGCGCGTTGAAGATGACATGCTAAAAGTGATCAATAAATTCGATGAATTTCTCGGAAGATCCTCTTCTGAAAAGCGAGATGATTACGTGGAAAATGCACCGTTGGACGCTGCATTGATGCTGTTTCTTGGTGAGGAGGATGAGAAAAAAAGATCTGAAAGCTTCATCACCTTTTTAAATATCATGGCGAAAAGGATCTCTGAAGGGGCGACGGTTCCAATGCCTTTTGTGGATGTCAACAACGCTCTTATGGAAGGTCTTGATATCGAGCATGCAATGGCCGGTGATACAGTGCAGCTCCGTGAAGAGGTGCGCCTGCGCATGGATACCATGACGGACGGAGATGGTAATCTCTGGCTCCCGATGTTCCTGAACAATCGTGAACTGAGTAAGGGACAGACTGCGAATGTGATCATGCCGGTCGCAATTCTGGATATTCTGAAGTTTGGATTGAAAGGAAGTGACCTGAAGGGAGTCGTGGTAAATCCCTTCGGAAAATCGTTTATCATGACCAAGGATCTGTTGGAAAAGTTTATCGAAGATTACGAGGCGTGGGCTGAGAAGAACGGGATTGAAATCCCCGGATGTGAAGGAGGGCTGAGCTATGATGATTGCACCTGCAACCTATGTTGAAATGGAATTGGCCGGAAAAAACCGCGAGCAAGCTATAAAAGAAGTAAAGTCGCTCTGGAAAGAGATCCGCCGTTTGAAGAAGATAATTGAGGAAGAACCTGATTCCGAAGAGATGATGATCTGTCCAATGCCGGATGTTCGTGTCAGCGTTTACAGAGATTACATCGAAGCGGCAAGGGAATGCTTTAAGGATAAAGGCTGGGAGTATGAACCTGAGAGAGAAGAAATCGCTGATAAGGCGTTAAATGATCGCCTGCAGGATATTCAGAGTATTGTCATTGAATATGGCGGGTATTTTGGTGGAACTGAGAAAAGAACGATTACCTTTGAAGGCGAAAAGATCCTGGTGGAAAAGAAGTATATATTGAGGATTCCGAGTTTGGAGGAACTCCAAGAGGATCCGGCGGAAGAATTTCATGATATGGAAAAAGCGGAATTCCTTGAGGAATTTGCTGATCTTCACTTAGGAGAGTGGGAAAAAGAATACGAAGATCTTAATGTGCTTGATGGAACGCAGTGGTCTGTTGTGATCAAATTCTCTTTGGGTAAATCATTTAAAAGCTATGGTAGTAATAGATTTCCTTACAATTTCAGCGGGTTCCTCGAGCTAGTGAGGATTTCCGAATCAGATATGTAATTTTGCGTTTGTCATCCTTTCTTAAGTGTTTAAGTTTTGCGAGCAGTCCGGGTTTGCCAGCCCGGGCTGTTTGCGTTGCGCGGAAATCTAAGAAATCTGGCCTGGAGTCCGTTTTAAAGGACATAAAATGTGGATAATGAAAAGTGGAGTGAAAGGATAGAATGGAATTTATAGGTATCTATAATTAAATTATTGATATTTGAAGGCGTAAGTGTTATAATTTATTTTGAGTTATTGTAGGCTGCTAAAGCCGTTTGATGCTGCGTAGCATGTGAGGAATTGTGTAATGAGAGTAAGTTATAACAAGTTGTGGAAAATGCTTATCGATAAAAACATGAAGAAGATGGACTTGTTAGAAGCTATAGAAATGAGCCCGAATACGTTAGCAAAATTGGGACGTAATGAGGATGTATCAATGGATGTCCTAAAGCGGATCTGCGCATATTTGCAGTGCGATATCGGGGACATTATGGAGATGATTCCAGAGGATGAAAATGGACATTAAGAATAAACTACTAGCATACGGGAAAAAGAGCATCACACTTGAGGCTTTGACCGACTTACTGAAAGCAGATCCGGCGGACACGAAAGGCTTATATGATAGGATTTCTGAACTGGCCGGCGCTTCAATTTTGGAACCAGTAAAGAACTCAGGCCAGAACGGAAATCGTAAATATCCGCTGTTTAAGAAGTATCGGATCATGATAAGAGAAGAATCGAGTGAAGAGGCTGAAAAACAGATTCGACAGCTACATCCGGCTTTGCAAAGGACCGGATACCTATCTTTGCATGTTAAGGAGTATCTGAAGCATAGAGAGGTTGTCGACTGTCTGAATACTTTTCTCTTTTCGAGGAAAGCGGGTGAACAGATTTCAAGGAAAGAACGGTCTTTTGAGATTTTTGGTCGTGAGAAGGTGTTGGATGATCCGGAGGTGAAGTCTCTGCTTCGACACTTAGAGATATCCGAATCAGATTTGGGATTCTATGACACTCCGGAGTATTGCTTTCACGACTATATACCTGAGCGGAAAAATGACCTGACCTTGCTTATTTGCGAGAACAAAGATATATGGTTCAACATCCGGCGGTGTATGTTTGAAGATCATTTTAAGAGCTTGTTTGGCGTGGCTATAGATGGTGTCGTCTATGGAAATGGAAACAAGGTGTCGAATAAAGCCGGAGCGCTGGTCGAATACGTAAGATTTATGGGAAATCCCAATGTTACCTTCCTGTATTGGGGGGATATTGATCGTGAAGGTTTTGATATCTTCCGACGAACAAGAGATGTGAACGATTCCCTGAATATAGAATTATTCATTCCGGGATATAGGAAAATGATTGAACGAGCGCAGAGTATTTGCCTTGAGGATAGCCCCTCTTCTAAAAAGGAGGGAGTATCTTTTGAGAATTTGTTTGAAGGCTTTTCTACAGAGGAGCGGCATTTTTTAAACCGTGTTTTAGAAGAAAATAAGCTGATCCCGCAAGAAATTATACCCTATACCGTATTAAACGAGAGGTGATTGAATGCTTCGCCCTGATATTAAAGAAATGCTTACGGGCTTTCAAAACAGAATGAAGTTTATTGATATTGTTCGAAGCATTTCTGTCTCGAATTGCCCGGACGATATTCGGGAGATGTTTAAGGGCGATTTTGACACCTTAAACAACTTGACCGTGGCAGTTCTTTTGTACATTAAGGAGCGTACGCTCAGTGATGTTCAGACTTGCACTTTAAAGGATATAGAGGGGTTCCTCGATAGCATTATTCAGATTGTACCGGAGACGTATGAGGTTGATACGAACAAGCTGGCCTATTATATAGTCGTAAATGTGCTCCAGAACAATGGAAAAATGATAGAGTACAACACTTTCTTTGCAGATGAGGAAGTGTTCAAAAGCATGCCGGTTCGACTGATCAATGAGGAAAAAGGATCATACTATCTTACTGATGATGTGTTCGACTTCTTATACAGGTCGATGGAGATAGAGTCGGAACTGGACTACTCCGTGACCCGCTTCAAAATGCAGGAATACATGAAGAGAAAGGATTATTCCAAGGCTTTGACGCAAAGTAGGGAACTGGTAGCCCGGTTGCGTAATATGGGACACAGCCTGGATGACTTTCTTCTGCGCTGCCGTGAGAACATTACAAAGATTACTGTTGATGAGTATGAGAGAATTGTTGGGCAGTTCCGAACCTTGATGGTAGATGAGCAACGGGAACTGCAGGAGATACACAAGACTGCATTACGGGAGGCGGAGGCTATAAAGAATGCTCTCGAAAGTGGTGCTGATACGGAAGAGGCTAGGAAGAACCTTAGAGAATTAAATGAAATAAACAAGAATCTTGATCTGACTATCACCGAACAGCGGTCTTTGATCAATGCGAAAAATCTTGCATCAGATTCCTATAACCAGATTCTTCGTGATAGTTTTGCAATCAAGAGCTTTGAACGGATGAATTTTGATCAGGACATAATGGTCAAACTCCGCAGAATGGGTGATGGTTTGGGCGATGCGGTATTAACGCTGCTTTGGCCACTCGCTAGTCCCGGACTGGAGAAGAAATTCAGTATCGAGAACTTTTATGCGGCTTATGGTTATATCACTAATGAAGAAGATGAGCCAGGATTAAAAATTGATAACGAAGACGAAGAAGCAGAAAGACGGATTCGAGAGCGTAACGAGTTATATTTGGATATCTGCAGATCATTTTTTGCATACGCGCAAGACAAAACGTCCTTCGAGATAAAAGAGTACATTCATTCGTTGTCAGTGGATGAATTGATGAAATGGAGCACAGGTGGCTACTTTCCCAATACACTAATGACGATCTATCAAACGGGAAAGATCGACCTTGAAGAATTGAGGAACACGGAAGACGTTATTGTTGCGGAACCTTTGGGAGAACTGGATCTGCTATGGATTTTATCGAAACTGCCCAAGGAGTATCTGGGAATGCAGAGACTGCAGTTTACGACATCGGACGAATCCTTTGATTTTGATATGCGGGATGGAGAGGATTCTATAAGGATCCAAATGACAAATTATATGGTTGAGGTGGAGCGATGAACAACAGTGCCCTTAAACTATTTCATGAACTTATGAAAAAAGGCTGGATTGACAGAAATGATAACAGTCTGATGTGGAACCTTGTGGAAGATAATGAGGCCAGGGATGAACTTGATCAAATGGGGATTGAGCTGGGCTTTGAAATCATTCAGGCGCAGGATCGAATCTATATGGTTCCGACCCAGGATAATGATCTCTTCCTCAAGAACAATGTAGATTATCGTGCTGATATCAAGGCTACGAATGAGGTGAGGAGCAGGGATCTTTACTTGATGAATTATCTGGCAATATATATTCTGTTCATCTTTTTCAAGGGTGAAGGAGTGGATGCACTGACCAGAGACTTCACTACAAAGGAAGAACTGATCAAAGAATTCACAAAGCATTGTCAGGACGTTACTCGCGATGATATTGATAAGGATGACAAAACGGATGATTACAGCGAAAACTTCCACATGCTGGCAGAGGATTGGCTGAGTAAGAAGGAAGGCGAAATAACCAGTAAGAGGATTGATGTAAAATAAACCCCATAGAATGGACACGATAAGAAGAAGGGCTCCTTAAAAATGG
>ERZ859923.835-NODE-835-length-15024-cov-2.542388_pt1 | contig 15024 bp, 17 predicted proteins | sample MGYA00510116_ERZ859923 | MGnify/ENA primary metagenome ERZ859923 (study PRJEB30046, sample SAMN00715168) | human gut metagenome | study: EMG produced TPA metagenomics assembly of the A metagenome-wide association study of gut microbiota in type 2... | reverse complement strand
TTCCATTTCTCTTGTTTCTTCAAGTCCTTTAAGCTCTTCTTCTATTTTTTCTTTTGCTTCATTTCTAGTTATAGATAAAAGTGAACCTGTAAGTACAAAACTCTTATTCATAAAATTATCATTTTCCTCTACTTTTCCTAAATATAAAGTATTTACCCCTTTTTCCTTTAAAACATTAATTAAATCAATATTTGTTTTAAAATAATCATACACACTTCTTGCAATTACTTCACCAATATCTTTTATTTTTATTAATTCTTCATATGTTGAATCAATAATATTATCTATATTTCCATAATATTTAGAAAGTATTTTAGCAGTTTTAAAACCTACATATCTAATACCAAGACCATATAATAATCTTTCTAAAGAATTTGTCTTACTCTTTTCAATGCTTTCAAGCATTTTATTAATACTTTTATCTCCAAAGCCTTCTAATTCTTTTAATTCCTCTTTATTTTTATATAAATCATAAAAATCACTAACACTTTTTAAATAACCCATATTATAAAAATCTTCTACTATATTATCTCCAAAGCCTTCGATATTCATAGCATCACGTGATGCAAAATGAATTAAATTTTCTATTGTTTTTCTATCGCAAGAATCATTTACACAGTAATATATAGAATCTTTTTTAACTAGTTTAGAATTACAAATAGGACAATTGTGTGCCATTTTAAAACCAATTTCAGTACCATCTCTAAGTTCTTTTTTTGGCATAATAACTTCTGGAATTACATCTCCAGCTTTTTTTATCAAAACTGTATCACCAATTTTTAAATCTTTTGCAAGTACATAATCTTCATTATGAAGTGTTGCTTTAGATACTAATGAGCCCATAACCATGACAGGTTCTAAAATTGCATTAGGAGTTACTTGCCCAGTTCTACCAACTGTAAATTTAATATCTAAAAGTTTGGTTGAAACTTCTTGTGCTGGAAATTTGTATGCACATGCCCACTTTGGATATCGTTCAGTAAATCCCATAATTTTTTGATCATTTAAATCATTTAATTTAATAACTACACCATCTATATCATAAGCAAGTTCATCTCTCATAGAGTTTTTTTCATGGATGAAATTCATAACTTCCGAGATAGATGAGACTAACCTATTATTAGGATTAGTTCTAAATCCTAAACTTTTCATAAATTCTAAGGCTTCATAATGTGTTTTAATTCCATAATCTTCTGGATCTGGTAAGTGGTAAATAAATACCTCTAAATTTCTTTTAGCAGCTATTTTAGAATCAAGTTGTCTTATAGAACCAGCAGCTGCATTTCTACAATTTTTTAAAATTGGTTCGCCTTTTTTCATTCTTTCTTCATTTAAAATAGATAATGTCTTACGACTCATATATATTTCGCCACGAACTTCTATACTGATAGGTTTAGTTAATTTTAGTGGGACTTGTTTTATAGTTTTAACATTATGTGTTATATCCTCTCCAACTATTCCATCTCCTCTAGTAGCAGCTGATACTAAAATACCATTTTCATATTTAAGTGAAACTGATAATCCATCTATTTTTAATTCGCATACATATTTTGGATTTATTCCTTCTTTTTTTATTTTTGAATCAAAGGAAATTATTTCATCTTCGTTAAAAACATCAGCTAAACTCATCATGGGAATATTATGAGTAACTTTTGAAAACTTATCTAATATTACTCCACCTACTTTATGAGTTGGTGAATCACTCCTAATAATTGAAGGATTTTCCTCTTCGATTTTATATATTTCTCTTAAATAATTATCATATTCTTCATCTGTTAAAGTTGTAGGATTATCAAGTACATGATATTCATAATTTGCTTTATTTAATAAATCTACTAATTCATCATAACGTTTCATAGGATCACCATATATAGTATACCAAAAAAATTATTAAAAATATATCGTATTATAATATTTTCATATAATGAAATTAAATTTGACAAAAAAAGACTCTGATTTGAGTCTTACTTTATTTTATGATATTCTTCTTGCGTTGAATTTAATAATGTATCATGTTCTTCTTTTATTATGCCTACCAAAATATTGTCATAGTTTTGATTATCTTTTTTTTGAATTATATCATATACATATATGCTATCATTTGAAATTCTATATATGATTCTATATTCATTTACTCTTAATCTCCACATATTATATTTTTTATATTTCACAATTTTTTTAATGTTAATGTCTTTATTAGGATTATTTAATTTCAATTCATTTAAGCATCTTTCAATTTTGTCTTTTGGAAAATCATCATTCCTACATAATGAATTATAGCTTTCGTAATATCTATCAGAGATTATACTCCTAATTTTAATTTTTTCATCAATGTTGTTAGTATCAATCATTAAAAGTTGACTTATACTTGATAACATCTCATCAAGAGAAATTTCTTCAGTACACATTTTATAATATAGATTTCTTAAATTAAGCATAATATTTTCTTTATCTTCTATATTATCTAATCTTTTAAGTATTTCATTACAATTTTTAATTTCTAATACTTTTCTTATTTTTCCATCAAGTACTAATAATTTATTATTTTTATTATCACTTTCAATTTGTTTTAAAACAACATCACTAAATCCATTTTTCTTTAATAATGGTTTATATCTTTTTAACTGTTCATCATCAAGAATCACTCCTTTTTTTAACGTTTGATTAGTTAAGTCAAAATATCTGAATAGTTCAATTTCTTCTTCTGTCCTTACATAAGTGATTTTTGATTCTAATTTTTCAAATTTATTTTTAGTAATATCTTGTTTATCAAAAAATTCAATATCTTTTTTTGCTTCTTTTAATCTATTATCCTTTGGAATAATTCCAATCAATGAATTAATAAGTGAATTTATATTTGAATATTCAAACGTTTTTTCTAAGTCATTATACAATTTTTCAGAATCTTCAATATACATAATTAAATTATTTCTAAGAGTATTTTCGAATCCTTCAATAACATTTAATGAATCATCAAAACATTTAGTAATGTTATTTTTGATTTTATTGTCCTTACAACAGCTTAAATAATAATAAAATAGTAGTTTTTCATATATAAATTCATTGTATTTATTTTCACAAATTTTAAGCATTCTTCCAGCAATATCTAAATGCCATTTTCTTTTAGGATATAAAATTCTCTTGGCATTTTCAATCATAAAAAATAACAATGCAATATTATCCGTACAATTCCAATTATCCTTAAACTCTTTTAATTCATTTATTCGTATATTGTATATTTTTATTTTTTCTTTAGTGTTGACTGTTTTTCCAAAACTATTAACAATTACTATATCTCTTGCATCCTTTCTATTTATTGCATGATTATTTTTATTATTTACTGTTTTTTCTAAATCATCCACTTGTTTTTCATAGTGTTTAATCAAACCCTCTATTGCATAGTCAACACTTAAAATCATTTTTCTCAAACTATATTGAGTAACCTTTAATTTTTCAAACATACTATCTCCCCTTTTTAATTTATGGGGTATATACTATCACGTTCATCAATGTTTGTCAATGATTATGAATTTATGATAAGAATTTCACACTTATATATCAAAATATTTTTAATATAACCAACAAAAAAAGCCTTTTATAAAGACTTTAATTTACATCATGGTGTCCCGTACAGAACTCGAATCTGTGACCCTTTGATTAAAAGTCAAATGCTCTACCAACTGAGCTAACGGGACAAATAATATGGCTGCCTCGGCTAGATTCGAACTAGCGCATGCCACAGTCAAAGTGTGGTGCCTTACCGCTTGGCTACGAGGCAATCTAACCTAAACAAAAAGTGGTGGAGAGAGATGGAGTCGAACCATCGAACCCGAAGGAACAGATTTACAGTCTGCCGCGTTTGACCACTTCGCTATCTCTCCATAGTGGTGCCGAAAACAGGAATCGAACCCGTAACCTACTGATTACAAGTCAGTTGCTCTACCAATTGAGCTATTTCGGCATTAATGGTGGGCGATATAGGACTCGAACCTATGACCCCCTGCTTGTAAGGCAGGTGCTCTAACCAACTGAGCTAATCGCCCAAAACGTTTGACAAGAATAACTATATCATTTAAACAGTTATTTTGTCAATAGTATTTTTATTTTTTTTCAATTTTTTTTAATTTTTGATCAATCCATATGGGTAATTTGTACTCTAGAGTTCTAAAACCTAAACTTGTTTCAACTATCCTTTTTCTTTTTAAAATATTATTTTTTTTATAATTTATATTCTTAATACTTAAATTCAAGTGAAAGTTTTCATTATCAACGCCAATTATTTCTACATATATGCTATCCCCTATTTTAACATAATCATGTATATCTCTTACAAAATTATGGGAAATTTCAGATATGTGTATAAGCCCTGAATAATATTCATCTAGTGATACAAATATACCATAGTCTTCAATACCAGTAACAGTACCTTCAACCACTTTTCCTTTCGTATAATTTGCCACTTTCACACCTCATACATATTATAACATATTTTTCTATTTACAATTAAAAAAACTTAATATATAATACTTAAAGGTGATTTAAAATGAATACATTAAATAACAATTTAAGTGAAAAAGAAAAAATAATTGAAATAATCGAACACTTAAGACCATTTCTTATAAATGATGGTGGTAATATAGAATTTGTTAAATATGAAGACAATATTGTTTATATTAAAATGATGGGAGCTTGTTCTAATTGTTATATGCTTGATTCAACTTTAAAAGACGGAATAGAAGCCGCTATAAAATCAGAAGTTAGTAGTGTAAAAGAAGTTATTAATATAGATTAATTTAACCAACTGATTTCAGGAAGTTTATTGTTATTTTTTAAATAATAATAAACTTTTTTTATAATATCTTCATATTCTATTATTTTATTATTTAAATTGCTAACCTTATCATCACTTATATTGTTAAGTAATACTTCTTCATATATATCAAAATAAAAACTTGGATATATTAGTCTTGAAAAAAACAAAACAGATTCTTCATAACTCAAATTATTGTAATATAAATAATTATATATATCATTAACATCTAATTTGTCATTAAAAAACAAATCTTTAAAATACTCAGAAACATCTCTTATTCTATAATCAATTACAAAATTCAAAGGATTATATAACTCATAAGTTGTATAATTACTTTTAATTCTTTTATGAGATAAATTTAGAGATAATTTTTCTTTCGAAACACTATTAAATAATTGTATAGCATTTTCTGATATCCCAATACAGTAACTAAAAGACTCTTTTAAATTAGGATATTTTTTGCCTACCTGACTCATTTGATATTCAAAATAATCATTTTTATTTGTCCAAAGTGTATACCAATCATCCCTTCTTAGGCGATTTTCACGTTTGGTTAGTGTTATAGCATTAATTTTAAAAATATCTTCATACGTTATGTTTCTTTTTTCAATATACACCTTCAATAAAATATAATTAAGTTCATTAAACTTTATAGTTAAAGCCTCCCTCGCAGGAACTATTTGATGCACTAATATATTGTTATTATAAAGATAACTTGATAATTCATATATTTCATTTAAAAAGTCCAATTCAACCGGTTCTAATATATAATTATACCCTTCATGTTCAAAATAATAAACTTTACCATTTTGGTGAATTTTTAAAACTTTAATATTATAAAAATATTCGATAGTGTTTTTCATAAATTCACCTCATTATAATTTATGATTAAAACTAAGTATTTAAAACAAAAAAAGAAATTACTATTTAAGTATTTCTTCAATTCTAATAATTTTATCTTGATATTTTTTTAAAAATTCATTCTCATCTTTTATTTTTTTATTTTCTATTAATAATTCACTATATAGACTTTGATAGTCAATTTCTTCTTTTTCTTCTGAATTAAGATCATTTAAAAAATCATCTTTATCATTTAAAGTATCATCACCATTAATTTCATAGTCATCTAAATTATCATTTTGTTCACTTAAATCTTTAGCATCATCAAAAACAGACGAATCTTTATCCTCATCTATATCATCAAAATCAAACGATGAAACTATATTCTTATTTTCAGCAAGTAAATTGACTAAATTTCCTTGTAGTTTAAAAACTCTAGTATCTTGTAACACTATATTTTTTAAACCAGATTCATCCAAATCAATTAAAGATACTGGACTACCATCTCTATTACATTTAACTATTTGTTTAATTATCTCTTTAACTAATGTCCATTCTTCTTCATCTGTTATAACACAAGCTTTAGAACCAATTATTTTTGATGCATAAAGTTTTGTATATCCAGATGCATCTATTTCATTTAGTGAATATATTAAATATTCAATATCATTATTTTTAAAATATCTAATTACTTCAATTTCTACATATTCTCCATTTATGTTTCTTATTGTACTTTTCAAATAGATCATCCCCTATTCACAATTAAATAATATCACAACTATTTTTAAAAAACAATATTTTTAAAGTTTTAAATGTAAAGAAAAAGTAGTGAATTATTCACCACTATCATATTCCTTTTTTGCTTCTAACATAAACTCTGTAATTTTAGTTTCTATTTCAGGTAAAGCACGTTTATCTATATTTGATAGTTGTATAACTTCTTTTACAGTATCAATATTAACCTTACCCCATAGTATACCGCCAGCGACAGTTAAATCATTATATAAATCTGGCGTTACAGTTATAAATAGATATCCAAATAGTAATCTTTTTTGAGCTATTATTATTCTTTTATTTGTAAGTACAACTACAAAAGTTCTAAATAGTTCATACGAATATAGATTCTTTTGGCATACAAATGCATATCTTACCTCTTCACCAGGGTTTAAATGCATAGTAGCCACTTTAGAATGTGCTTTTAATCTCCAAGCAATAGTCCTTGGATATTTAGTTTTAAAGCCTTTTACTAGATTATAAATTTCATTCATTATAATACTCCATTTTTTTCAAAGAAACTAATATATTCATCTTTAGAAACCATTTGTTCTAATTTATCTACTATTTTTCCATCTTTTACTATTAGTGTTAAAGGAGTTCCCCAAGAACCACTAAAATAATCAAAACTTGAGATAAATTCTTTTTTAGCATCATCATCTAAATAAGTAACATTTAAATAGTTAATTTTTGTTCCGTTACTAGCTACAATATCATTTAAAATAACTTTAGCACTTACACAATAAGTACATGCACTTTGTCCAACAACTATAATGCTATTTTCTTTTCCACTAACTAATTTCTTATATTCATCTATACCAATATAGTTTAATAATAATTTTGAATCACTTGAAATAATACCATTAGTTTGTAAAAATTTAAAAGTTTCATCATAGTCTTTATACTCAGTTTGTCTAGCCACTACTTTTCCATTTGAAACAACTGCTAAATAAGGTGTCCCAAGACTAGTTATATCTAAATCAGATAATATTTTATTTAAATACTTACTACTTAGTTCATCTGTATTTACATAAACATAATCAAAGTTATATCTTTCTTTCATATCAAGAATACTTGGATTTAATAAATTACAATATCCACAAGTTGGTCTACCTATATAGATTAAACTATTCTCACTTGATTCAAATGATGTTCTAAATTCCTCATATAATTTTTCATTTTTAGTTCCATCAACTATAGATGCAGTTATTATTATTGCTATAATTGCTGCAATAACTCCTAAAACCACTATTAATTTTTTATTTTCGTTCATACTATACCTCCCACATAATTATAACATATTTTTACAATATATCTATTTTTTTTATCTTTTTTTCACAAATATTTCATAGAATGTTATATTATACAATATATAGAAATAACAATTAATAATACATCAAATATTTGCCTTAGAGTTGGTGTATTACTCTTTTTCTTTGATAACATTGATATTAATAGAACAAATACCATAGATACCGGTCTTAATTAGTTGCTAGATAATTACTTAAATATAATGCCATAAACCCAAATATTTGTTGAACACATATAATAAAAATAATCTTTTTTACTTATTCCTAAATTAGCAAGATGTTTATCTAAATATTGCCCTATTGCAACAAAAAAAGCAGCCAAAATAACTACATATATTAACATAGCCTACTCCTTTACAATAAAATCATTATAACTATTGAATAAAAAAAAGTAAATACATATAACCGTAATTTACTCTTTTTACAATTAAATATTTTTAATAATACCAATATCATTGATATTTTCAATATTTTTTTAAATCTATGATGTAACCCTGATTTAGTATATAAGTTGCATATAGAACTATACATTTTTTAATTTTTACGCACTAATTTCATATATAGTATCATTGCAACATTTGTTTTTTACTTAAAATCATAACATTTTTATATACCAGACTCAAATATTCTATTTTCTTTAAAATATTTATCAAAGCAATTTTTCCAATAATTTACACTATCTCTAATAAACTCTTCAACAATTATTTCTTAATAAAATATAATTTTAAAAATAAACTATAAGGGGCTAAAGCAACTTCAAATAATAAAAATCTTTTTTATTTTTATTCATTCAGTTTGATATGAAATAACATTATTTTTAGATATTCTACTTTTGTTATAGCCTTCATATCAAATTTTTGTAAATTGAGTCATGATTTTGTTTCGCACTTTCTTTAGCCTCAACATCACGATTGATGCGTTGTGTTTCTCTGATACTTACATGTATAGTGGGCTTCCAACAGTTAACTACTATATGCCATACTGGCACACCAAAAAGAAGCAATTTTTATAAATTCACTTCTTTTTTAATTATCTTCAAGTATTATTTGACCATCTATAATTGGTATATTAGGGAAACTTGCATCCATTAATGTAAAGTTTCTAACTGGTGCAGGTGGATTTGTTATTTGTACCGTTTGTGTTGATTCAGTCATAACAATTGATTTAACAGTATCATCAAATGTATGACCTCCATCGCCTGATATTTGCCTATAATATATTGCTGTACTCCCTGATTCAGCAAATGGAACATTATTAAATACAGCGTCTCCATCTACATTAGTTACTATTTCATTTCCAACTATTGTTCCTGTACTATCAGTTCTTATAAATTTAGCGCCGACAATTTGTACTCCAGTAGTAGGATCACCTGTATCTGTAACATGAAGTGTTAAAGTTCCTTTTGCACCTATTGAAAAAGCATATGTGGTTGTTCCATCTATAATAGTAACACTTTTAGGATTAAGTGTTGATGCATCATATCCACCAGCTACGGCTTGTGCATTATATGTTCCTGTAACAAGTTGGATACTCCCTTTACCATTCGTTATTGGGATTGTATGTCTTGCCATAATATCATCTTACCTCCTTCTATTTTTATGTTTGGATAATGTTCATCCTTTAGTAAAACTGTAACAAGATGTTCTTTTCTTTTATTATTGCTAATATTTATACAATAAATTTTATCTTTTCTTGCAATTAAAGGTATTTTTACAATCGATAAATTAGAATATATGACTAATTTATATACCTCATTATTGCATACTGGTATTTTTACTTTTCCAAAATTATCTGTTATTCCATCAAAAACAATCTCATTACATTTATCTTTTAGTTTTATTTTTAAATTACCCAGACACATACTTTCATTACTACAAAGTTTAATATAAATATAATCGCTTGTCATAATTCACCTCATTACAATATATTTTATGAATCAAACCTTCTTTTGCAAAGGCATTATGCCTCAACACTCCAAACTATTAGTGTTGAATAATCTTCATTTTCAAGCAAATCTTTACTAGGTTTTAACAATAATCCTTTATCGACCGAAAATGTAACATTACTAACAGTTACATCTCCACCATTATCATTTGATTCATATATTAATTTTTTATTTGTTTTTAAAGAAATCTCTTCATTATTGAATTTTTTGAAAAATAGTGAATCTATTAATACTTTACCAGTTGCTTCTATCATTGGATTTGTATAATTTAAATACAGTTTCCAGTTAGTACTATTTACCCTACTATCAACTACAGTTACCACTGTTTCATTTTTTTTAGGTAATATAATTGGATTAATCGAAGATGGTATCACACTAAAGGGAATATTTTCTGTTACTTTTAAAAGAGTTAACTCGCCCATAAAAGGGGTAATTACCTTTCTTTCACTAAAACAACTATTTAAACAAGATGTTATTTTAATTCTTGTATTATCCGGAATAACAGAATCAATGTTTTTTTCAAACAAACCATTTTCATCTGCGACTGTTGTTAAACTTTTATTATCATATTCTATTTTAACATTTGTATATGGCATGGTATGTCCTGAAATTTTAGCTGTAGAATCTGTAATTGGATGAACATTTATCTTAACCATTCCAATAGTTAATATTTTTTTATTTTGTAGTGTAAAACTATTTATATCTGATATTGAACTTAACTCAGTATCTGTAAAATTATGTGACGTAACTGTAGTACTATCCTGATTTAATACACCTGTTATTTTAGCTGGTGTATTCTCTTTATACCAATAGAATGCCGGTGTATCATCAAGATTACAAGCAGAAGTATAATCAAGAGCATATATCCACATATTAATTCTACTAAAACTAAAGGAAAAATCAACAGGATTATTTGTATATACGACATTTGCATTTTTAGTATAAATATTTACATATTTTGGATTATCTAATACAAACTTTTGATTTGTTCCTTTAAAATAAATATTATAATTATCGGATGGTGTTGTCATGTATGTGTTTATTACAGATATGCTTGCTCCTTCTGAAACCTTAAAATCTCCAAATACATTCCACATTGGAACTCTTTGATGGCTTTTTTCAATAAATGTAAAATTAGCCATTTCTTCTATTAAAACATTTCTAGCACCATGTGTAGTTGTTATTGCAAAACCATTACCTGTTGTTAAAAGAAATTCTGCACCATGCCCTACTATTAAATCTAACCTATTAGTTCCATTCATAAATTCTCTATTAGTCGTAATACTTACTCTGCTATTTGGCATAATTTTAACTAATGATGGTATAACATCATTAAAAAAGAAAATTGTATTTGTATTTGAATCACTTGTAATTGTTGTATTTCCATCTATTAAGATTCTATTGGAATTACAGGCTCTTTGTGCAGAAACATTATTAGTATCTTTAACTTCTAAAACAGAATCTATAATTTTAGTAGTTCCATAATAATTTTGTGAAAGTTCGATTCCACTAAATTTTATATTATTATATTCTACTACCACATTAGAATAGTTTGGATGAGATGGAACATAAATAACTCCATAACCATGCGAAGATACTATATTCATATTTTTCAATATGATTCTTTTATTAGTTGTACTTGCTTTTATAACCGTTTCTTCCGAACTCAAATTATTTGTATAAGTATATTTTGTATTATTATATGTTCCATCAATAACAATTTTAACTTTATTACTATTTATAACAAAACCACTTGTAGCATTAATATCACTTCCTAAATAAACATATTCATAACCATTATCTTCACTCAAAACTTGTTTTAATTCATCACTAGTTGTAACAACAACAGTACTATTATTTATTATTTGAATAATTATCACCTTCCTTTACAATAATTTATGTTAAAAATTAATAATTAAATAATTAAAAAGAATAGAGTTTTCTATTCTCAATGTATCTTAGTAACACTTAACATTGCATTAGTACTTCCATTGAATTTCAAATTAACCGTCTTAGATGATTTAACATTTAAAGTTATAAGATCATTTGATTGTAATGAACAAATAGTTGTTCCACTTATACTGGTAATTATTTGAGCACTAAATTCACTTGTTGCATTTGTAGCGGGCTGTAATATATCATTTGATCTAACAGACATGGTTATAGAACATTCCTCATTTGTTGCCCCACATAATAAATATGATATTAAATATACTCCACTTTCTTTTATCTTAATAGAATTAGCATCCGGATATTCTGTAAGAAATGCTGTTCCCTTTTCAGGAAGCGGAATTACTGTATCTATTGCTTGTGGTAAAGTAAACTGAGTGTCAGTCATTGAATATCTAATTCCATAAGAAGACACAAATTCTGTACCTGGAGGGCCTGCTGGACCTTGTGGTCCTCTATCTCCAGTATTGCCTTTTTCACCCTTTGGAATTGAAAATGCTAAATGATGGACCCAATTTTCAAAAGTGTCCGTAACTTGTGCTGGTTCCCCCGGTTCAAGTGTTTCGGTCTCATCTATAGCAATATGTTCAGTTCTGCCTGTCTCTCCTGGTAACCCTCTTTCTCCTTGTGGGCCAATATCACCTTTTTCACCTCTTGGTATTTTAAATTCCAAAACTACATCTACAGGAGTTCCAACATTTATAACCTCAGCCTCTTCAGTCGGTTCTATTGTTTCAATATTTCCAATTTGAATGGTAGATGGTCCTTGTTCGCCTTTTTCACCTTTTATTCCTTGTGGACCCATATCACCTTTTTCTCCTTTTGGTCCTGGAATTCCTTGTGGACCAATTTTTCCATCAATTCCTTGTTCACCTCTTGGTATTTTAAAATTCAAAATAACATCTTTGTTAGTTCCAACATTTTCTACTTTTGCATTTTCAAATGATTCTACTGTTTCTGTAATTCCAACATCAATACTAGCAGGTCCTGGAATTCCTCTTTCTCCTTGCGGGCCAACATTACCTTTTTCACCTTTTGGTCCAGTTGGACCTTGCAGATAACAAAATTTGTATTTTTCTCTTTCATCTTCAATTTTCTTTCTTATTCGTTCATAATCATTGCAATTATTCATTATACACCCTCCTTTAATTTTTTTAGAATCAACTTTTATATTCTAATTCTTCTATTTTAATTTATGAAATTATTTTTAAAATGTTTAATGAAGATGTAATAAAATGGTATATCAAAAAATTATTTATATTTTTAAGATAATTTTTATTATAATTTATTTTCTGATTATAGTATGTTTTTTTAACTCATCAATACTTAGATTATTATTGTTTTAACTTATTATCTTTATCTTGTTTATATCTCTTTACCGTAGAATATTTATAATTTATTTCAAAATATTCTTTCATCCAATAATCTAAATAATCTCCATACAAATATTACATTTTACATCAGTTACCTCATTAATAAATTCGTCGTATGCTTTTTGTCTCGCTATGTATGCTTCATTTTTAGTTTTAAAACATGATCTAGTTTTCTTTTTCCATTTACCTTTCCTGCATCAAAGCAATATTGATATACATTTCCTCTTTTTCTTATGCTAATCATGTTATCACTCTCCTTATCTTTAATATACATATAAAAATAGAGTATACCTACATGATACACTCTATTCACTCTTTGCTTTATCATCAATTTTATTACTTATTGCTTTTAAAATTTCTAAATACTCTTTTTCCACCGGACTTATTGTTTTTACTTGATATTTCTTATATTCATCTTTTGCTTTTTCAATCGCTTTATTATGACTAACTGTTCCTGCACCCACAAGTAGCTTTTCTCCAGTACTTGAAAGGATTGTATCCAGTTGTCTAATATAATCTTCCATATGCATTGGAGTATGTCTAATTGCTTATATTTCAGCAAAATCAAAATATCCAGATACTAAATTATTTAAAATTCTTAATTCTTATTCTGTTAAATAATTTTTAGCAATTATAACATCACTCATTACTGGCAAATCACCTTTAAAAGTAGTTAATCCCATAAAAGTTTTATCAGAATTTGCCCTTTCATATATTACTTCAGGTGCTGTATGTCCATGAGCAGCATAATGAAGTTTATTTTGAACAATTTTAAAAAATTCAATTGATTTACTGTCTTTAGGATTATAATCTACAGCAGTCGCATACAAATCAAGAATTGTCTATATAATACCTTTTCGGATGATTTTATGTCTTTAATTCTAGCAAGCAATTCTTTCCAATAATTACCGCCACCGTTGCCTTTAAGTCTTTCATCATCTATAGTGAAACCTTTAATCATATATTCTTTTAATCTTTCAGTCGCCCATCTTCTAAAATTAGTAGCAACTTTTGATTTTATTCTATATCCTAAAGATATAATCATATCTAAATTGTAATATTTAACTTTTCTTTCAACTTTTGTTAATGATATTATAAGAATGTACAAAAAATGTAATATAAAAATGCACAATATTGTACATTCTTTTGTTATCCTTTTATAGACTTAGGAGGTATAACATGAATGAAATAAATAAATTAAAACAGAATATAGCATACATATTATAAATCTCTTAAATTCATAGTTCCTCCTCTTACAAATTACTACAAATATAGTATATCACTAATTATCGTTATTACGGGGCATTTTACTAATATTTTCTCTTTATTTGAGAAAATTATAATTAGGTGATACTTATGAACTTTGAACATCTTATATTTATGAGAGATAACTTAGATTTAAACCAAAGAGAAATGGCAGAAAAATTAAATGTTTCTAAATCTACTTATGCTAGATGGGAAACAGGAGAAAAGATTATTCCACTTAAACATTTAATTAATCTCTGTAATATAACTAGAACAGATCTTGATTATGCTATTGGATTATCTGATCAAAAAATCAAATTACAAAAAGATATTATTATATATAAAGTTATTATTGGAAATAATTTAAAAAAATTAAGGGATGAAAATAGTTTAAGTCAAAAGTCATTTGCTGAATCAATTAATACTGTTCAGTCTGTTATTTCTGCATATGAATCCGGAAAAACATTAATTCAAACTTCATTCTTATATGATATATGTTTAAAATATAAAAAATCTCCAAAATCATTCTTTTGAAAAATAATAAAATCTTGATATAGTATTAATTGTTATAATGTAATTGTCATTTGTGAAGCAACACAATTGATGTAGTTTACAATTCCGAGCATTATTAGGAATTGTTTTTTTTATAAAAAAAGACTAGTCATTTAAACTAATCTCATCTACAAATTGTAATTTGTATTTTTGAATATTTCTTTAAAAATCACTATTTATTCTTTGATAATTGTCTTATTTTTTCGTGATAAAAATAGTTTA
>ERZ859923.832-NODE-832-length-15063-cov-2.503465_pt1 | contig 15063 bp, 7 predicted proteins | sample MGYA00510116_ERZ859923 | MGnify/ENA primary metagenome ERZ859923 (study PRJEB30046, sample SAMN00715168) | human gut metagenome | study: EMG produced TPA metagenomics assembly of the A metagenome-wide association study of gut microbiota in type 2... | reverse complement strand
TATCTCACCGCAAGGTTTGAATGACTTCTCTCATTCTCATATACATGAAGTGAACCTGCTGTGGAATTATTGCTTGTAGGCTGTGTGTAGGTCTTTCTGAGTATGAACTTGGCATAAGCTCTGTTGTAATCCACACTCGCACCGTTCGGAATACATTCGATTGAAGCCCGCGCCTCACCTTCCTCGACAATTCCAAGATAAGCAATATTATCATCCACATGTGCTATTCCGAATACAGGTGCAATGACCTCCTCGGAATCCTTTATTGTGTTGTACTTATCATTTAAAAGTGTCTGGACATTAGATTCATCGAATCCGACATCTCCGCCATAAATCATCTTGGAAAAACCGCTCTTAAATCTTCCCTCCTTATCATCAAGGTAGATTAACGCTCCGTTGCCGTCCGGCACAAGCATGTAGCCGGCCTTGTCATCAAGATAGGAGTTACCCATGTATGGGTAGATGGAAATAGTTCCAATAAAATACTTTTCTCCATCTTCAACTATCGATTCATCCGGAACTCTCGCAATAAGTCCGTCATCTGTGAGTGTAACCTCAAGTGTCAACCCGAACTGGTAAGTTGTCCAGTAGAGCTTGGCGGTAAATCCGTTATCCGTGTAGCTTACTGTCTTTGTAACATTGTCATTGATTAAGTCTGCCTGCTTGGAATCATCGCTTCCGCTTATCATTGTTATGACAACAGCAGACCTCATGGCTCCCTGCCATGTCGCATTGTTCTTTCCATCGTCATATTCAATAGCCGATGTCATGTACGAACCACTTTTTTTATCCTCTATCACAAGTGACAGGTCTTCCTCGTTGACATACAGCCTGTAATCCGTGTTCTCGGTGAGGTACTTACAGCCGTTTATAGTCTTTTGCGCTGCCTGCACCTGCACGCCCTTTCCGTTAAAGCCGGCTGCACCGAACGCTACCATAAACGCCAACAGAAGGGAAATTATTCTTTTTGCCGTTCTTTTATGAGCCAATTCGATACACCACCTCTCCCGCAATCGACTGTATGAAGTCGAATACCTGCGACCATAATACATAGATAATGAATATGAGAAGACAAACAATCAGGATAGTAAATATTGTAAGGAATATAATTTTAAATGTCTCCTTGACCGTATAATTGTTAATCTCTCTTATAGAAATGAAAATCAGTACAATTATCCATACTGTCATGCACAGGCTTCCGAACTGCACGAAGAATATTTCGTTGTTGGTCACCACATGTGACAGAAGGAATATAATCGGTGTCAGCACTGCATAAGGTCCGAAGCTGTATACCAGTGAGCTGTATATGTGTCTGAACTTGCCCTCGCCCTCATTGATTGTACACATAAGGTAATTACAGCTTACCACAAGCACGAGTGCCACAAGTATCATTCCGATGTCTGATAAGATATCGTAGCTGCCCTCACGCACTGTCTTTGTAAGGAAGCCGCAGAAATATTTGTTGATTATGTAGAATACCATCATAATCCCAAGCAATATATTCGTACTTGCAATGGAAACCTTATTCTCAAATCTTATTCCATAACAACCGTCTATAGGGTGTCTCATAAAGGTAAACACATACTTTAATTCCCTTATGAGCTTCTTATCTCCAAGCTTCTTAAGTGCTTTTCTCGGAGCATTGAATATTCCCTTTTTCTTATCAAGCAGCTTAAGTACCTTCAATACAGCAAATATACCAATCAATATAAGCACCACCGCTGTGAGATTGTGCTTAAGCCATACATTTCTTATCTCCCAGAACGAATCTGAATAGTTCTCCATGTCCTTTGAAAGTCTGGCATACTTTAACGCCCCCTCATAGTCACCTTCCTTGTAGAGAGCCTTGCCCATCGCCATGTTAGCGTAGGTAAAAAGATTATTCATCTCAAGCACCTTACCAAGTGGCTCCTTGCTCTCCTCATAGCGTCCCTTGGAGAACAGGTAAAGTGCTTCATGCAGATACCTGGTAAACTCTGTCGGTTCATACACCTGAATCTGTGCCTTATCCGAATCAAGCACATAGAGCTTATCATCCGTTCCAACCTGAATAGCTTCAACCTTCGTTGAAAGACCGATTCTCTGCTTTCCGTCATCGCTTCCGCCGAATATGAATAACAGATTGCCCTCGTTGTTATACTCGTAGATGAAACCTGTCTGTGTTGCAACGAAGGTGTTATCATGATTTCCAACTGCAACTGCTGCCGGAACATCCGGATATTCGCTGGTCTCAATCATGTTGACACCTGCGATATTGAGTCTCTTTAAGGTGTCATTGTGTTCACCTCTTGTTATTGTGTATATGACACCCTTCTCATCTATCGCCATATTATCCGGAGTTGCAGGTATGTTAGACTGCATCTTCGCTCTCTGCGCGTCCGTGAGAACCGCTCTCCAGAGAATCGTCCACAGATTAGCCTTGGTTGCGTTAGTACCGAAATAGCCTAAGAAGGTTCCTCCGTCAACAGGACTTATCTCAACCATACCGTTGGTGTTTGACTCACATATCACATACATTACGCCCGAGCTGTTCACAACAATCTTGAGTGGGAGGAAATCAAGTGTCTCCCCATACATCGCCGCCGTAGGCTTGGTGTATGTATTTACAAGTTCTCCATCGCCGTCGAACACGAATACGCTCTTAGCATCTCTGTCAGCTATGTAGGTGATGTGCTCAGGTGTTACATATATTCCCCGCGGTCCCTGTAAAATTCCCTCTCCGAAGGTCATCACCAGCTCGTTATCCGCGTCTGATACGACAACCCTCTTGTTACCGCTGTCAAGAACATACATATAACCGTCCTCAAGCAGTGTGAAATCAGTAGGATTTACAAGCGTCTCCTCTCCAATCTTTGTTATCGTCTTAAAAGGGAGATACGCTGTCTGTGTCTCGGTCATGCTTCCATATCCGTCAACAGTGTATGTCCTGTATGGCGCATCTGCATACGTCTCAAGAGTCGAGGATACTAAAATCACACAGGCAAGAAGCAGAGGTACGGCAAAAGCTATTATTTTTTTTATATACTTTTTATTCACGTTCATACCTCTCTTAAGTTACTTGATTCCTGAATGTGCCATCGTGTTCATTACGTTATTCTGTAAGATACAGAACAATATGAGGTTCGGCAGGAACATAATAAGTGAAGCCGCTGCCGCCATACCCTGTCCTGCTACAGTGTTGCTTGTAGAGGCACTGGTAAGTGTATTCATATAAAATGCAAGGTTCTTGAGAGAATCATTATTGATGTAATAATTGGATGTCTCAAGGTTAGCCCATACCTGCTGGAATACAAGAATCGCAGCCGTCGCAATCGCAGGCTTGGTGAGTGGAATTACCACCTTTCTGTATATTGTCCACTCCGATGCTCCGTCCATATATGCCGCCTCTATGAGCGAATCCGGAACCTGGTCAACGAACTGTTTTATAAGGAATAGTCCAACCGGAAGTGCTATAAGAGGAAGAATCTCTGCCCAATATGTATCAATCATGTGAAGCTTGTTTACAACCAGATATCTCGGAATCATAACCGCACAGGATACGAACATGAGTGCTATCTGGTTAATGTTCATCATTGTCCTGGCTCCCTTGAACTTCATCTTCGACAATGCGTAAGCCGCCATTGTTGAGAATAAAAGTGAGCCTGCAACTACCGCCACCGTCACAAGTATACTGTTAAACACATACTTGCTGAGGGGATTGCTTCCTGTCCTCGATGCCTTTATAAGCTTTGAAAAATTATCAAGTGTCGGATGTGTTGTTATAAATTTAGGTGGGAATGCGAACAGCTCCTCCATCGGTTTAAACGCATGGAATATAATAAATACGATAGGCAATCCACAAAGCAATACCATCGGCAGAACCAAAAGGTATATTTTTATCTGACCCTTCTCAAACTTATCAGGGTTCATCTTGTGACCACTATAAGCCGCCATAATCTTTTCCTCCCTTCCTAATCACGTTCACCGAACAATCTGTTTGCAACCACTGAGAATATCTGTACTATGAGAAGAAGCACAACGGATACTGCTGCCGCATAACCCATCTCGTATCGGATGAATCCGTAATCCTCCACATGGTTTACAATAAGCTGTGCCGAATATCCCGGTGTAGGGTTTCCTGCAAGCAATGTTGCAATTGTACCATTCTGGAAGGCTCCAACAATCTGCATTACCGCTGCGAAGAGCATCTGCGGCTTCATGCTCGGTATTGTTACATATAACATTTCCTGAAATCTGTTCTTAACACCGTCGATTGCCGCTGCCTCATACAGCGCTTCATCGACATTTAAAAGACCGGCAAGTATGGACAGGAAACCGACTCCCATGCTGCTCCACAGACCTATGATAATAACAATCGGCAGCAGATAATTGGTATTTACAAGCCATATAATGGGTTCATTTATAATTCCTATCTCCATCAGCCAGCTGTTAAGGTATCCGGTCTGGTCACCGGTGAACATTATCTTCCAGAGCACTGCCATCGCAACACCTGTTGTCATGCTCGGTGAATACAGGATGAGTGCAAATATTGTTCTTGGTATCTTAGGCAGATTGGCAAGTCCGAAAGCTAACAAGAAGGCAAGGACATAACCACCAACACCTACAATAAGCGCATATTTGACTGTATTCGGAATAACATACTTCATAAATACATCATCACTTGTTATAAGATTGATGTAATTTAAAAAACCGACAAATTTAGGTTTCTGGATGGCATTAAAGTTAGTAAAGGAAAGGATAACAGCCATTATAACAGGAGCAAGTATGAATACCGTAAACACCGCCGCATAAGGAAATACAAATGCATATCCTGCCTTGTTGCTTATCGACTTCTTTCCTATTTTTGATTTCTTTGCAATTTTAGTTTTATCAGCCATACTATTATTTCCTTATTCTCTGTTAAGAATCTCAAGCACCTTTTCAACGGAAGGTACTTCATACTCTTTAAGCACATTTCCGTCCGAATCGATATAGCCGAATTCTTCAAGCTTTCTCTCTGTCTCTCTTAATACTGTCTTGGCTACCTCATCAATTCTTGAACGGACCGTGTCACCATTTACTACCACATCATTGAATGCGTTGCTCAGCTCACGCTCCATCATGTAGCTTCCAAGGAGTCTTGGTATCTCTAAGATGTACTGAGCCTGTGTGAGGATTATATCTTTATCCGATGTCGGATAAGGAAGCCTCTCGAACGCTTCAAGGTTGGCTGTAGGCCATATATACTCGTCTCCGTACAGAATCTGAAGCCGCTGTCCGAATTCTGCCTGAATATCAGCCCTTGACCACCACTCCATGAACTGCCATGCCTTCTGCTCTCTCTCATCATCCGATGAGAACATTACAGTACTCTCGGCACCTCCGGACATATACCTCTTCACTTCACCGGTCTCCTCAGCCTCGATGCCCGGCACAAGTGCTATGCTCCATGAATTTGCAATCTCAGGCGCGGCATTGAGTATCAGGTTGTATGAATTGAAATCGGCTATTCCTATAGGTAAATCTCCGTTTCTGAAGTGCTGATAGAAGTTAGGCACATCGACCGGAAGGTCATAAAGTGTAAATAACTCTGTAAGCTCTGTAAAGCCTTCAACCGTTGCTTCACTGTCAACCAATATATCAAGTGCAGTGTTGCCGTAAAGTGCTCCATCCATCTGGTAAATAATCGGTGTTGTTCCATGGAAGTTTCTCATCACAAGCATCGCTGCTGTCGGATAGTACACATTGAGTCCCCTCATCTGCAGATCAGGCAGCATCGCAATGAGCTCATCCATCGTATTTGGAACCGAAAGTCCTAACTTGCTTAAAATGTCTGTTCTATAGAACATTACATAGAAGTTCATCGTCTCAGGCAGTGAGTAAAGTCCATCACCCACAACGGAAGGAACTAAAAGTCCCTCGCTGTATCTTCCGAACACCTCCTTGTAATTGTCAAACTTCGATAAATCAACAAGCGAGCCTCTTATGGCAAGGTCAAATGGTATTGAATAGTTGATTCCTGTTGCTATATCCGGTGTATCACCTGAAGCATTGGAAAGGATAAGCTTCTGTGCATCCGTCATAATTGATAAATCAACCTCTATTCCTGTCTCCGGTGTGAACTTCTCGTCAATCATCTTCTGCATAATCTCAACGTAGGTTCTCGGTCTGTTCACCCACACCTGTATGTGTGATTCATCTGTATTGCTCGCTGAATACGACTGCCCCATAAATGAATAGCCAAACCTCTTTAAAGACGTACCTATCGACTGGAAAATATTCTGTCCCTTAGGAAGCCTTGCTCCGTCCTGATATATGTAGATTCTGTCAATCGAAAGGTCATTATCATTTATAAGGTCCACGAAATTCGCAATCTGTGTATTTATTGAATTGACGCTCGTCGAAAGCTCATCAACTCTGTAGACCAGCTCATTCGGTTTCTCTGCAAGGCTCTTAAGCTGATTAGCTGCTATAAGCAGATACGAGAACGCTGCCACCTTATCCGGACTCTTAGCGTTGACATAAGGCTGTGCCTGCTCTGCAAGGCTGTAGAGCTCATCAACCCATCCAAGCAGTCTGTCCTGGACATCCGGAATATATCTTGTGAGCTTGAGGTCCCTGTACTTATCCTTGTTGGTTCCGGCAACCTTGGTTACCTCAAGTGACAGGTCGCTTATTCCACTCATAATCTCATCTACCGCCTCAAGTGCATATCTGAGATTGTCTGCGCTTATCGTGAGTGAGATTGTGTGGTCACCCGGTTCAAGGTATACGCTAAGCTTATCATCATTGTCATCTGTGAGCGTGACCGTCCTGAACTTGTTAGCCGCCTCAACCTGATATGACTTAAATGCGCTGTTAGGAATCTCGCCGTCTATTTTCCAGTCGACAAAGACAGGAAAATCATTTTTTTCAGACTGACGGTAGTTCATTCCTATGTAATAATAGCCTGCATTGTCCACATGGAACTGATAGCTTACCGTCTGCCCTGCCTCATTGAAGGAATCCTCATCAATGATATTGAGAACCGTGGTCGTTGCAGACAATGGTGAAAGACTTGACCCATACTCACCTATTGCATGGATTGATGAATCATTCCTCTGGTAGAAGTCCTCGGCCTCTATTGTTATAAGTGCATTTCCCTCAGCCTTTGTTGAACCTGCATACTCAGCGACATCGCCCGGAGCCTCAAGACTTATATTTCCAAGAAGAAGTGTTCCCTCCTGAATATTCAGTTCAAGCTTGTGAACACCCGCAGTAAGCTCAACCGGCAATGGGTCTGAATACCTGTAGCTGGCATCCATTACCTCCTTGTGTTCCCATCTGATAAGCTTATCAGGAAGAGAGACTATCTCGTTGCCGTATCTGTCGACATCCACTCCGTCCGAAACCCATGTTGTCTCGAACTTCATACTTCTTGCTTCGTAAAAAGGGTAACCTCCGTCTATCTTCATTCCCATCTCAACAGGAAGAATCGACTCATCATAGGAAAGATAATCGAAGCTCATAACATATCTTCCCGATACCGGAACATCAATGGTGAGTGTCACGGTGTCACCTGCCTTCACGGCAAGCACGTCATTCACATATTCATAATTATCATTGGTAAGAAAAGCTCTGTCTGCCTTAGCGACAGCCTCGCTTATCCTATAGACAATAGCATCACCTGTGTATACCGCTTCCTTATAGCTCTTGCTCACCGTGGAATAATTGGTTGTAAGCCTGTTCTCCTGCGCCGCGTCCTGAGTTGTTGTCACAGCCGCCGGCTGCTCATCCATCTGCGTCTGTGCATGTACAGGCACGGACGCGTATGGGAATGTGCAGGCTATCATGGAAGTAATAAGTGCAAGTGATGTGATTCTCTTAATACCTTGTCGAATCATATAAACACTCCTACGCTTATCTGATGTTCAATTCCAGATGAAGTACACTGCTTGCCGGAATTGAGAACTTGATTCTGTTGCCGTTTACCTCTATATCATTGAATGGTCTTACAGTTACCTCCTCAGGCTTATCGAATGTGTTGTGAAGATGTATCTCACCTCCGACAATCTCGCCGCATGCCGAAGCAATCTCGGTATCAGCCACACATCCGTCAATCTCATAGTCCTTGTCTATGGAAAGATTGGTCATTGTAATATGAATCCTTCCATCCTTGCCAAGTGATACCGACTCTGTAAGGTTAGGTACCATGTTCTGCTCCTCAAGACCTATCTGCTCCGTCTCAACGAAGCTGTCTAAAAGCTCTGCATCCTGATGATGCTTATACATATAGAATACATGGTATGTAGGAGTCTTTATCATCTTCTCTCCCTCTGTGAGAAGAACTGCCTGAAGAACATTTACCATCTGTGCAATGTTCGCCATCTTAACTCTGTCACAGTGCTTGTTAAAGATATTCAAGTTGATTCCTGCAACAAGTGCATCTCTTATCGTGTTCTGCTGATACAAAAATCCCGGATTGGTTCCCGGCTCACAGTCGAACCATGTTCCCCACTCATCCACAATCATGCCTACCTTGTGCTGCTTGTCATACTTGTTCATGATTGCTTCGTGATTCTTGATAAGCTCATCCATATAGAGAGTCTTATTAAGTGTCTGATACCACATCTTGTCATCAAAATCCGTTGCGCTTCCCTTGTGATCCCATCCACCCGGATGTGTATAGTAATGAAGCGATATGCCATCCATAAAGCCGTGAAGGAACTCAGGTGCCCTAAAGCAGGTATCCATCACCTTGTCTGTCCAGTTGTAGTCATCAACATTCGCTCCGCATGCAACCTTGAAGATAGGCTTATCCGGATGATAGTTTCTTACATAAGTCTGGTATCTTCTATAAAGATTTCCGTAATACTCAGGTGTCATGTTTCCGCCGCAGCCCCAGTTCTCATTTCCCACTCCGAAGTAGTCAACTGTCCAAGGCTTCTCGGAACCGTTCTTCTTTCTCAAATCGCTCATAGGTGATACACCCTCAAAGGTCATGTACTCTACCCATTCGCTCATCTCCTGAACCGTTCCGCTTCCGACATTGCCGTTGACGTAGTTCTTACAGCCAAGCTGCCTGCAAAGCTCCATGAACTCATGTGTTCCGAAGCTGTTGTCCTCTACAACACCGCCCCAGTGGGTGTTTATCATCTTCTTTCTGCCCTCAGCAGGTCCTATGCCATCCTTCCAGTGATACTCATCCGCAAAGCAGCCACCCGGCCATCTGAGCACAGGAATCTGTATGTCCTTTAATGCCTCCACGACATCTGTTCTCATTCCGTTCACATTAGGAATGGAAGAATCCTTTCCGACAAAAATTCCCTCATAAATACATCTTCCTAAATGCTCCGAAAAATGTCCCTGAATCTCCGGATTGATGTGACCCTTTTTGTTCTTAGGGTTTATGTACAACTTGCTCATTTTTCGTCCTCCTTTTTAACTTTTTTTATTAAATTTACATAAATTTTATTTTTCAGTAAAACAGAACAAGTCTTAAAACGATTTCGTAGTTTATATTTCACTTTTTGTTTAACCTATTCTATTTTCGGTGAAATGTTAATATAAACATAGCTCTTTTTATTGTATAATTCAATACTTAATTGCTTAATCCGATATAGAAAGATTTACTCATTTTTTGTGCATTTTGCACAAATGCATTTTCTTATTGACTATTTCTTTTAAACATTTTATACTTAAAAGAAAAATTAAATATTTCACTTTATAAATCAAACCATGCATAATTACCAACCTAAGGAGACCTGCCAACATGTACTATATTAAATCATTAAACGAAGCCGAAGAAGTCTTTAAGGCACTCAGCACCCCTATGAGACTTCAGATTATGGAACTTATCTATCAAAATGATCACCTGAGCATGAATGACCTTGCGGAAACTCTTGGTCTTACCAACAGTGCCATATCTATGCATGTCGGCAAGCTTGAGGCGGCCGGTCTTGTCTCCGTTCAGGTGGCCTCCGGCAAGAGAGGTATTATGAAGATAGTCCGTCCACGCTATGAACGCCTTATCATAGACATGGTTCCGAATGCCGGTTCTATCAAATGTTATACCGATGAGATAGATATAGGACACTACATCAGTTACGATGTTCATCCTACCTGTGGTCTGTCCACCTCCGGAAACCTTATCGGCGACCTCGATAACCCTAAGGTTTTTTCATATCCTGAGCGTTTTAAGGCTGATATACTATGGGTCGGATATGGGTATGTGACATATAATCTTCCCAACCGTCTAAAGCTCGGCCAGACCTTGTCCGAAATACAGATTTCATTTGAGATAAGCTCTGAGTGTCCTGAGCACAATGACAATTATCCAAGTGATATCTATTTTGACATCAACGGGAAAGCTCTCGGGAAATGGATAAGCCCCGGTGACTTCGGCAACAGACGAGGTATGCTGTGCCCTAACTGGTGGCCGGACGGACTCAACCAGTACGGTCTGTTAAAAACATTGGTTATAAATCATTCCGGTACATTTATGGACGGAACTGCCAGACTGTCATCAGTAACCATCAATGACCTTGCACTTAACTATGATTCGATAATCAATTTCACCATATCCGTTCCGGCAGATACACCTAACTGCGGCGGATTCACTTTGTTCGGCGCCTCATTCGGAGATTTCAGCCAGAACATCGTGGTGAAGCTGTTCTATGAAGATTCATCCTCTGAATTTTAATTGTTTTATCAATAATGTTCCTGCAAATGCCTTGAAAATATTCATCTAAAATGATAAAGTAATATATGTGTTGGGAAGTACTCCTTCCCAACACATTGTATTTTACGGCAGTATATATAAAGATAAGGAGTTTACCATGTTTAAACCCGATGACAATAATTTTGAGCAAAGTCACTTTGCAGCAGTGCTGGCTCTTACCAAGGAAAATCTGGAAAAATATAAAAAAGAGGAGAAAGCTCTGTCCGATGAGCTCTACACTCTTCTTGAGACCTATGGTGCCAAGGATGTCGAAGCTCTTTCAATGATTGACAACATACAGGTAATGTATGAGCGTGCCCGGCATGAAGCCGCCAGAGCTGAAAGGGCAAGGCAGAAGCCCTTCTTCGGAAGAATCGATTTTGTCGATGCTAATCACAAGAGCAATGACACCATCTATATAGGCAAGGTCGGCATATCCCGCGATGTGACCCACCTTGAGGTCATCGACTGGCGTGCCCCTGTTGCCAACTCATACTACGAAAGCCACATCGGAGAAGTCACCTACTCTGTCCCAGGGGAGGGCGGCTTTGTGATTGATCTTAAGAAAAAGAGAACCTACGAAATTAAGGATGATACCCTGCTCTCTTTCTTTGACAGTGACGTTGTCGCAAACGATGAGCTTCTAAACAGATACCTCTCCCAGAACAAAAAGGCTGTTCTCGGTGAGATTATTGCGACAATCCAGAAGGAACAGAATGACATCATAAGGCAGTCACCTTACAAAAGCATAATAGTTCAGGGAGCCGCCGGCTCAGGAAAAACAACAGTTGCCATGCACAGGATATCCTATATACTATACAACTATGAGAAAGACTTTAAGCCGGCAGATTTTTACATTGTCGGGAGCAACAAGCTTCTCCTAAATTACATTACCAGTGTCCTGCCGGACTTAGACGTAAACGGTGTCCGCCAGATGACAATGGAGGAGCTTTTTGTGAGACTTCTGTATGAGGACTGGGACAGAGACACCCAGAATATTGCTCCGCTTGCCATGCCGTCCGCAGCATACCCTGCCTCCTTAAAGCGCGGCACCCTCACATGGTTTCGTGAGCTTGAGGCGTTCTGCAATAATTTTGAGAGAAAGGTCATCGACACAAGGGATGTCATCCTAAAATCGAATGAGAATGTGCTTCTCGAACATGACGTCTGTGTCACCCTGCTCACATCCCAGTCCATCACAGCGTTCCTTGATGAAAACCCACAGCTATCTACACAGCTTAAGATAGAGCACCTCAACAGCCGCATACTTTCGCGCCTTGAGAATGAACTCATGGGAAAGGAAATCCGGTACTCACCGGAGGAAAAGAAGGCTCTCACGCGCTTCTACCGCCAGTACTTCGGACCTAAGAAGTGGAAATACTCCACATACGGCATATACTCCGATTTTCTGAAATCCCAGGAGAAAAAATACGGCACCGTGTTCCCTTATGACGCTGAAGCTCCTGATTTATATGACCTCGCCGCCCTAGCCTACATCTACAAGCGTACCAAGGAAAATGACCCTATTGAGGAGGCACATCATGTTGTCATAGATGAGGCACAGGACTTCGGAATGATGGCATATATGAGCCTGCACTACTGCATGCGCGGCTGTACCTACACAATAATGGGTGACGTCGCACAGAATATCCACTATGAACACGGACTGAATGACTGGACTGAGCTCACCGCCAACTTCCTCACCGGCGAATATGACAGCTTCAATCTCCTAAGAAAGAGCTACCGCAACACTGTTGAGATATCCCACTTTGCAACGGACATTTTAAGGCACGGATCCTTCTCAATCTACCCTGTTGAACCGATTATAAGACACGGCAGGGACGTGGAAATATCGGCTTTTGCGGATGATAATGAGCTTATCAGAAATACTGCTGCCAAAATCAATGCCTGGAAGGAAGCCGGCTATGAGACGATAGCGATAATCTGCCCTGATATTGATACCTCAAGGGCAGCCGCCAATGAACTTTCAGAATACACTCAGGTCAATGACTTTGACGCGATGGAATTTGACACCGGGACAATGGTTCTTCCAATCACCTACACCAAGGGACTTGAATTCGACTGCTGCATACTTATGAATCCGGACATTGACGCGTATCCGGCATGTGATGCCAATGTGAAGCTCCTCTATGTAGCGGCAACCCGCGCTCTCCATGAGCTTGCCGTCTACCACACCGGAACACTCACGCCATTGATTGCAGAGCCTATCCCGGATTCGGTAGGAAATGCCGTGTTTGACGCGGAGAGCATGCAGCCTAACAGAGTGCGAAAGACTGTGACGTTCAGCTCCATCAAGCCTGCCACAGCCATTTCCGGCGAAGATGAACCGACCGGTGCAGCCGGAACAAATCCTGCCACACCGGACGCAAAGAGAACCTTCCCTGCTTCCGCAGCGGCAGACCTTTCGGAAAAATATAAGGCTCCGGCAGCACGAAAAGCTTCACCTTACCCTGCCATGCCATACACCACACCGCCCACAGCTGCATGTAAAGCTGTCGACTACAGCAACAAGATTATGTGCATGTCGGAATACACCTTCGGCTCTGTTCCGAAGATGGATGTGCTTAAGCAGAATCCGAACCGCATGGCAGCATATCCGTTCAGAGCGGTAAGACGTGAGGGCAACAGCCTCATCCTCGACAGTATCAACGCAACGCTCACGCTCACCCCTTATGCTTCTTCAATGGTACGTGTGAGCTACCACAGGGCAGGAGCCCAGATACCTGAGGCGAAATGCATTGAGAACAGAAAGACCACCGATAAATGGAAATTCAAAGACACTCCGGACACGGTTCTGCTCGCCACCTCTGCGCTCTACCTTCGGATTGACAAGAAGAATGGGCTTATAAGCTTCTGCGACAAGGATAAAAACGTACTCTTAAACGAAAAGCAGCCGGGACATATCTTAGAGACAACCAAAAACAGAAGTATATGCTTCTTCGACTTTGACAGCACACAGAAGCTCTACGCCTTCGGTGCAAGCAACCGCGACCAGCTTCCGCTCAACCGCGTTGCAAGATATATATCTTTCGGAAAGAGCAGGCTGAAAGCTCCTTGTGTCATATCTGATAAAGGCTACGGACTGGCGATAAGCCATGACTTTACGGTGCTCTTTAACAGTATACCAACCTACGGAACCTTCATTGCCCTAGACGAGGCACAGTATTTTGATTACTACTTCTTCACCGGAAGCACGGACGAGGAACTTATCAAAAAATACAACTGGATACGAAGTAAAAACAGGGAGGCCGATTAGCCTCCCTGTTTTTAATATTACATCTAAATAATAATGTATGATATCAATATTTATTTTATTCAACCGACTTAAGTGACTCTGCCATATTGATTTTGTTAAGCTTAAAATACATAAGCAGATTTACAGCTATGGCAAATACAAAAGTGAGCACAACACTTAATATATAGCTCGTGAGCGTTACCCTGCTCTCAAAGTATACCGCCTCAACATTGATGCACTCCATGATGAACATGTGCAGAAGCTTTCCAAGACCAAGACCTAACAGCGCTCCTATTCCGGTTAAGATAAAATTCTCCCTGAACACATACGAAGCTGTCTCCCACGAATAGAAGCCCAGCACCTTGATTGTTGCAATCTCCCTTATTCTTTCGGTAATATTTATGTTCGTAAGGTTATAAAGCACAACAAACGCAAGCGCAGCAGCAAGCACGATTACAAGGAGCACCACATAATTTATGCTCGATATCATATTGTTGAACCGGCTCTCCGTATCCGCATTGACACCTGCCGAACTCACATCGTCCGTGGACAGCAGGTCTGCCACTGTCTGATGTGCGTCCCTTCCATTCCTCAGTGAGGCATATATTGTTCTGTACTCCGGCTCATGCCCAAACGCCGATAAATAAGTCTCCTTGGAGATAAAAACATAGTTGAACACATAATTCTTACATACAGCGGCAACCGTGACCGTCATAGTGTTAAAATCATCATCCGTAATTGTCAGTGTATCGCCCTTTTTCACTCCAAGTATCTTTGCAAGTCTCCTTGTAAGTATCGCCTCTCCCTCTGCAGGGTATGTGAGTGCCTCACCGCTCTTATAGCTTAAGAAATTATACTGCTTTTTAAAATCCTCCTCATTCTCAGGAATTATGATATTAGAGGACTTCTTATTGCTGCCGCTCACGATATCCATCGTCGAAGAGTTAAGAAAGGCATAGCTGTCAAAATACTCCTCAAATTCACCACCAAGCTTCTGCCTTTCCATCTCATCCGCTGCCTCCCCAAGGGTAAGCGTCATATCATATACAGATATCTCACGGTACTGCGCACTTACAATATCACTAAAGGAATCCTTAAGTCCAAGTGCAGTGACAACAAGTGCACTGCA
>ERZ859923.825-NODE-825-length-15170-cov-2.364737_pt1 | contig 15170 bp, 16 predicted proteins | sample MGYA00510116_ERZ859923 | MGnify/ENA primary metagenome ERZ859923 (study PRJEB30046, sample SAMN00715168) | human gut metagenome | study: EMG produced TPA metagenomics assembly of the A metagenome-wide association study of gut microbiota in type 2... | reverse complement strand
CTCAAAAAATTACTATTTATCTAACAAATCACTAAATTGTAATTTGTAATTAACTTGCATACCTTTTTTTTATATTTAAAATTATCAATGATGTTACTATTGTTGCAATTAAACTTACACAACAACTTAATAAACTAAAATTAAATACAAAAATTGCAGATAAGCCATTTATCAAACAATGTGTTAATATGCAAGGAAATACGCCTTCTGATATTTTCCTTATTGTTGCCATAGCATAACTTAAAGTTAAACACATAATTCCAAATAGAAAATAATTCATATTTATATTAGCAGTCCCTTTTATAAAAAAAATTGGAAAATGCCATAACCACCAAGTGATACCTGTTAAGATGGTGGCTAAATTGAATCCGAATTTCTTTTCCAATTCAGGCTGTAATATCATTCGCCATCCTACCTCTTCGTTTCCTCCGCCTACTAACATCATTGGTGCAATTACTAAAATCATAAATATAGGGGCTCCAATTTCAAATCCATTTATTAAACATCCCAGTAAATAATAAATCAACACAAATAAAACTACAAGAAGATAAGTACCAATATTGTGTTTTATATCAAATATCTTTTTTAACCATTCTTTAAAATTTTTAACTTTGTTGTTTCGCCTTAATGAAATATAAGAGGCAATAGTTGGCGAAAACCCTCCTACAATGTGCATAATTCTTAAAAATATATTGTTTATTGTTATATCAAAAGTTTGACTAATTAAAGCACACCCTCCCCAAAAAATTATCATTATAACAAAAGTTATTATCAAAAATTCCTTTACCAATTTTTTATTCATAAAATACCCCAATCTCTCACGCAAATTATTATTTATCTAACAAATCAATAAATTGTAATTTATGTTGTTCATGATTATAAATATTGTGATTAATCTATATATGATAAAGTCTCCCCATAAAACAACACTTTTTTGCCTTTAGGCACTTTCTTAATAACTTGAAATACATTATATACATCTGGATATGGAGATATTATACCCATGCACATCATGCCAAAGCTTAAACTACATATTGTTGAATTATTTGTTAATGCAAAAATTAACATTGGGATTATTCCTAATATAAATGGTAATAAGCACATTGTAATAAATTTGCTTTTACTCATAGGATAGGATGCTAATGCTACAAATGTTATAGGTTTTATAAATCCTATACTAACATTAACATTTTTGGGATAAACAATCCCATGTAAAATTTCATGAACAATTAATAACATACATCCTATCAAAAAACCTAAAATTAAAAAAATTGGTTTTATTGATATATTACTATTAAATAATTTAAGAAATAAAACTACATTACATAGTATTATTAAGAATACACAAATAGGTATTGCTTTTATTTGTATATTATCTTTATCATTATTAATTAAAGTCATTTTCTTATTTGTATTATATTTTTGATACTTAATAATTTCATTTCCGTTTATAATACCAACCATCTTTAATCTAGCCATACTAACAACCCCTATCATTACTACAAATTTACCATCTATAAGTCACTTATATTATACCATAAGAAAAATAAATCTTTTTATTGATCTGCTTGATAAATTGTAATTTATCAATTACTTATTATTTTTCTTATTATCTTTAATAAAATGATAATATTCATTAATTATCATACCAATCCAAGCAATAAATCCTACTTTAAATCCAGACAACCAAATATTTTCATATCCTAATTTTAAAAGTAAATCAAATATTTTTAACACTGCAGTTCCACCTACAATCATTACTATCAAAAGTAATAAATATAATATAGTGTTCTTAACTAATTTCAATTCAATCATTCCCTCTCAAATTACTATTTGTTTATTACTTTTATTATATCATAAGTTAATTATTATTAAATCTGTTCATAGAAATTTTCTAATATTTTTAACTCTTTATTAAATTCAATATATAAGTCATTAACTTTTTTTGTATATTCTTCTAATTTATTATTATATTCAATAAGCTTTTTTTTTGAAAAAACAAAGGTTTATCATCTTTTAAATCATATAATAAGAATTGATAAAATTTTAATCTTATTTCTATAGATTTCAGGTTAAAATTGGTTTCTTCTATTAATTGATGATTTATAAATTATAATAAACTTTCCACTAATTTTCTATTATTGTTGTTTTCATTATTCATTTTGTTTTACCTCCACCACTTACTATTTTCCATATAGCCCCTAGTTTTAGTGATAAAACTTATTTTGATGGGAAAATTATTGTTAGGTGATAGTAATATGTTTAACAATAATTTGAAAGAGGCTAGAGAAAATTTAGGTATGACTCAAAAGGAATTAGGATACATTTTTGGAGTACATGAAACAACTATTTCAGGATGGGAAACAGCAAAAGATAATATTCCATTAAAAAAATTAGTCAAATTTTGCAATTTATATAATTATTCACTCGATTTTGTTGTTGGGCTTGATAGAAAAAATATACCTTTTAAAAATTATGATATTAAATTAGATAAAAAGGAAATCGGTAACAAACTAAAAAGCATTAGAAAAAAGCTCAATTTAACACAGCAGCAATTAGCTGATGAATGTGGAATATCACAAACTACTTATAGTAATTATGAATTAGGTATTAATCTGATAAATATAATAACTTTATATGCAATATGTAAGAATTATAAAATTTCAATGGATTCATTTTTAAGATAAAGATATGTGAGAATTTATTTGGATATAAAATTTCCACTCTTTATCAAACATAAAAGTAACCTAAAAGATAAAACTTTTAGGTATTTTTTAATTTGCTTTAAAATAATTAAATTGTGTAGTTTTACTCCATTCATAAGCACTCCACATATCAGTTCTATCACTAGCAGGATCAACAATAATTATATTATTGTCATTAATTCCAGTAACAGCAACCCAATGTTGATTACCTTCTGTTGCACCTTTGACCTCTACTGTAAGATAATAACCTTGATTATAATAGTGTGATATAGTTGATAATTTAACAAAATCAAAAATTATAGATAAGATTGTTCAATATAAAATTGAAATACCATAATTGTAAATAGATAATAATTAGTGTATAACATAATTATTAAATTGTTCAAATGTACAAATAATTTTATTGTAGATTTGAATATTTAATCTACATATCATATAATCGTATCAGCAAATGAAAAAGAGTTAGCATTAGATACTAACTCCCATAAGTCATCTTTGTCATCTTTTTTATTTTTGGATTACAAATGGATGACAGATCACAAATTTCAAGATTTTTTTGTCCTCCCAAATCTCTGGAAAGCCTTATTTTATAAGCTATTTACCACAACACTGTTTGTACTTTTTCCCACTTCCACAAGGGCACATCTCATTGCGACCAACTTTTGAAGATTTTTTAGGTTCTTTTTTACTATTGTCATCTTTTGAAACAGCATTACCTTTTATAGTCTGTTCTCTTACAACATTTTGTCTAATTTCAGATCTTAATAAATACATTGATGTTTCTTTTTCTATAGTATCTAACATCATATCAAATAATTCAAAACCTTCTTGGGTATAGGCTCTAAGTGGGTTTTCTTGAGCATAGCTTCTTAAATGAATTCCTTCTCTTAATAAACTCATAGAATTGATATGTTCCATCCAATGTGTATCTATTACTTTTAAGTATATAGCTTTTTCAAATTCAGATATAATTTCTGTTGGTACTTCTTCAATCTTATGTTCATAAGAAAATATTATTTTAACTGATAAATAATCTATAATTTCATTAATATTTTTATTTTCTAAATCATCTAAAGTTATTTTTTCAGTTAACAATTTTTCATTTACAAACTCTATAATTTCATTTTTACTATTGCCCATTAGTTTTCCATTTTCATCTACATGAGATTTAACTAACGAAGTTGCAAAGTTTTTAATAACTTGTAATATAACTTCATGTATAGAATCATTATCTAAAATTTCATTTCTTTTTTCATAAATAATTTCTCTTTGTTCATTTACTACATTATCATATTCAAGTAAACTTTTTCTTATATCAAAGTTATTTCCCTCAACTCTTTTTTGAGCTGTTTCAATAGAATTTGACAACATTTTTAAACTAATAGAAGCATCATCTGTAAATCCTACTTTAGCAAGCATAGCTTTAGCTCTATCTGTTCCAAATCTTACCATTAAATCGTCTTCAAATGAAACATAAAATCTTGTATAACCAACATCACCTTGACGTCCAGAACGACCTCTTAATTGGTTATCTATACGGCGTGATTCGTGTCTTTCAGTACCTATTACACATAATCCACCTAATTCTTTAACACCTTCACCTAATTTAATATCTGTACCACGCCCTGCCATATTAGTAGCAATTGTTACAGAACCTTTTTCTCCAGCTTTAGATATGATTTCTGCTTCACGAGCATTGTTTTTAGCATTCAATACCTCATGTGGTATATGATTTTTCTTAAGCATAGAACTTATTAATTCACTTGTTTCTACAGCTATAGTACCTACTAAAACTGGTTGGCCAGTTTCATGTCTTCTTTTAATTTCTTCTACTATTGCTTTATATTTTCCTTTTTGAGTTGCGAAAACTAAATCTGAATCATCAATTCTAGCTATAGGTTTATTAGTTGGTATTTCAATAACATACATGTTATAAATATCTCTAAATTCTTCTTCTTCTGTCTTTGCAGTACCTGTCATACCAGATAATTTATTATACATTCTAAATAAATTTTGGAATGTAATTGTAGCTAAAGTTTTAGTTTCTTGATTAATAACTACTCCTTCTTTAGCTTCTATAGCTTGATGCAAACCATCTGAATAAGCACGACCCGCCATTAAACGGCCAGTAAAAGGATCTACTATTACTATTTTGCCATCATTAACTACATAATCAAAATCTCTCTTCATGGCATAATTAGCTTTTAAAGCTTGATTAATATAATGTACTAATGAAGTATTAGCTAAATCATATAAATTTGATACACCAAATTGAATTTCTGCTTCTTTAACGCCCTTATCATCTAGTGTTACAGCTTTAGTTTTTTCATCGTATATGTATCCATCATTTTCTTTTAATTTTTTAGCTAATCTATCAGCATCTTTATATAAATTTAATGATGTCATTGCTCCACCTGATATAATTAACGGTGTTCTCGCTTCATCTATTAATACTGAGTCAACCTCATCTACTATAGCAAAATTTAATCCTCTTTGTACTCTATCAGATGATTTAACAACCATATTATCTCTTAAATAATCAAAACCTAATTCATTATTTGTGGTATATAAAATATCACATTCATATTCTTGTTTCTTTTCTTTGGGTGATAATTCTCTAAAGTTTACACCAACTGTTAAGCCTAAAAATTTATAAATGCTTCCCATCCATTCAGCATCACGTGATGCAAGATATTCATTAACAGTGATTATATGTACACCATCACCTGTTAGTGCATTTAAATAAGCAGGCATTGTTGATGTTAAAGTTTTACCTTCACCAGTTTTCATCTCTGCTATATTTCCATTATGTATAGCTATACCACCAATAATTTGTACTTTATATGGTTTTTCACCTATGACACGATAAGCAGCTTCACGGCATACAGCAAAAGCCTCTACTAAAATATCGTCTAATGTTTCACCATTTTTTAATCTTTCCTTGAATTCTACTGTTTTATTTTTTAACTCTTCATCTGTTAACTTAGACATTTCTTCATCTAACTCTATAACTTTATCAGCTAAAGTAGAAAATTTATCTAATTCTTTATATTCATGATCAAATAATTTTTTTAAAAATTTCATTTATTAACATCCTTTCTTTATAACACTTAATATTATATCAAATAATAATAAGAAAAGTATACTATTTTATAAAAAAAGACTTATAATTAAGCCTTATTTTGTTTCGATTAAGCCGTAATTTGAGTCTTTTCTTTTATACACTACACATACTGAAGAAGTTTTTTCATTATTAAATACATAAAAATCATGTCCTAATAAATTCATTTGTAAAATTGCTTCCTCACAATCCATAGGTTTAGTTTCAACAAGTTTTCTTTTTACTATTTTACCTTTTTCTTCTTCATCACGTGATACTTTGAAATCTGTTATAAAATCTTCTTTACTACCTATTTTCTTTTTTAATCTTGTTTTATTTTTTCTTATTTGTCTTTCTAATTTTTCAGATACTATATCAATAGCTGCATATAAATCATTATGTGTATCCTCAGCTCTTAATATATATTTTTTTAGAGGTATTGTAACTTCTACAGTTTGATCGGCACCTCTTACACTAATACATACTGTTGCTTCATAATCACTTGGATTTTCTAAATACTTATCAAGTTTTCCAATCTTATTTTCAATATAAGCATTTATTGAACTAGTAACTTTAACTTTGTTCCCATGAACAACTATTTTCATATAATCATCTCCTACTTAAATTATAGCACAAATACAAATTTAAGTAAAATCTATCTTGTCTTTTCTTCATATAAAATATGTTTATATAAATTATCTAGTTCCTTTTTTCTATTTAACAGTTCATTTCTTCTTTCAATTGATGTTTTACTTAATTTTAACTCAAATAATATTTCACTTAATTCTTTTTTTATTCTTTCTTTATCGTTCATTTTAAATCCTCCTTTATTTTTAAAATATTTACTTTGAAATTTAATAATAAATTTTGCACAAAAAGAGCTACTACATCACTACTTTTATATAAAAATTCCTCATATGTAATTAAATTATCTTTTCCTAAGACATCAGATATACTTCTTATTATTAAAAATGGTATCTTTGATAAATAACAAACTTGTGCAATAGATGCGCCTTCCATCTCAACACATAAAGCTCCAAATTTTTTGTTAATTTTATTAGTCATTAATGAATCTGTACAAAATATATCTCCAGATGCTATAACACCTTTAAATATTTTAGAACCATCTACATTAAAACTATTTATTGCCATATCAACTAACTTAGAATCAGTTTTAATATCATCACCAATATTTGGAATATATCCTTTTTTATGATTAAAAGCTGTTATATCAAAATCATGTTGTACTAAACTTGTAGCAATTACTATATCAAGTACATCTAAATTATTATCAACACCACCAGCTACACCTATATTAAATATGTAATCTACTTTCATATTATCTATAAGTATTTGTGTAGTTCTAGCAGCATTAACCTTACCAATTCCACTTTCAACTAAAACTACATCAACCCCATTAATTTTACCTTCATAAAACTTAAGTTCAAATATATTATATTCTTTATTTAATTTCATATACTTTTTAAGTGCTAGTAATTCTTCTTCCATAGCAAAAATAATACCAACCATAATATCACCATAAGATATAATATCAAATATGTAAATAAAAAGAAATAGATAAATAATAAAACATTTAAGATGTCTCTTAAATGTTCTTACTTACATACATTGCGTAAATTACTTTGAACTGAAATTTATTTAAATATGATATTGCCCATTTTAATGACCAAAATGACTAAACTATCTGTTATACTTTAATATTATTTAAAAAAATAATCACTGTTTAAATTTAGTAAGTGAAGAAAAATAATATTAAATAATATAAAAATTTAAATAATATAGTAGATATTAGTTATATAAAGTGATAATATATAACTAAATTTTTTATTAATTAAAAAGAAGGTGATTTTTTGAAATATGAAAATAATGGTAATATTAATTTATCTTATGATGAATTGAATTCTTTACTAGAAAAAGAAATCGGATATGGCACAGATGGGAAAGTTATAAAATATGATAAAAATAGACTAATTAAACTTTATCATAAATACATACAACATTATAAAAAAAATAATCATGCATTAACAAATAATGATGATAAAGACTTAAAAATTTATCGTAAAGGTGATTATAAAAAAAATGATGATTCATTTGATATGTTTAGATTTTATGCTAAAGAAGAAAATGGTGAGTTTATTAGAATTCGTAATGGAGAGGCAGCTATAAAATCAGCAAAAGAAAGACAACTAAATGTTAAAAATACACATCTTCCACAAGGTTCAGTACATGTTGATGGAAAATTTGCTGGATGTGCTTTAATGCTTATTAAAGGTATTCAAATTCATAAATTAACTGGTTTACCATTTAATTTAAAAAAGAAAATAATGAAAAAGGTTTTATTAAATGTGAAAGAATTAATAAACAATTATATATATCATATAGATTTAGATAATTCTCCATTCACAAAAGATAACTATTTTATAAATAATCAAGGAAAAAGGGAATTAGTCGGACATTCTCATGTTATTGTTAATCCATTTACCTTAAACCCACAACTAATAGATTTAGATGGGAAGTCAACAATTTATACAGACTCTTATTCAAAAAAATTAGAACATAAAAGTTTAGCCTCTTTTAATAGACTTATGATGGAATTTATGCTTGGAATAGATTTAGACGATTATAAAGATGAAGAAGAGTTATCTTTAGTACTTGAACAAATTGGAATTAATAATGAATATATTGATATACTTATAAGCGACTTAATAACTTATGATGAAATATATGAATTTATTGATTCTGTTGATAAAATTAAAAAAATATAGAGTGAGTATATAAATCAATCTATATAAATCATATTTCATACTATTATTTTGAAACTGTTATCAGTTTCTTTTTTCTACAAAAATTATATCTTTATTATAAATTATATTCATGAATTTTAAACTTTTTTATGCAAAATTATTTAAAATATGCTTTCATTTTTTCTTAATTTAAATGTTTTAGCCCTATATTTTTTACTCATATTTAATTATTTATTCTCATTTTTTCTCTGCAAAACTAATTGTTTTCCTTTTCTTATATCTTCTTTTGTAACATTTGGATTATCTTTTAAGGAAATTCTAGGTTCTTTAGCCGTTTTAATTTTTGAAGTTAAATATTTTAATTGTTCAAGAGTATATTTTGTAACAGGTATATTATATGTATCGATTTTATAATAATCTGGTGAAACAAAATAAACATTAATACCTTGTAAAGAAATATCAGTACCATTAGTTTTTACTAATAATACTGTCCCATCTCCAATTAAATTTAAATTTAATTTATACTGGTTTAAATCGAGTGTGTCTATATTATGTTCAGCAAAGTCTAAAAATAAATCATTTCTTCTTAAATAATTGTCTATATCTGATCTCGGATTATTTTTAACATAAGCCCTAAAATCATCAACATTTCTTATTAATTTTTGTTTTACATAATCTAATATTTCTTTTTCAGTAGATATATTAATTTCATTGTTTTCTGGCATTGCTCCACTTGCATATAAAAAATGTAAATTTTCATTTTCTTCAGTTGTTTTTTCAAATAATTTTTCTATTTCTTCTCTTGTCCCAAAACTAGTGCTTTTATTAATTGGCATAGTTTTATTAACTTTCAATGCTTCATTTCCATCCTTAACTACGTAAGTCTCAATTAAATACCCATCCCTTACTCTTATATAAGGTTGTTCAAAATCAAACAATTGATTAGTATAGTAACATGTTGTCCCATGAAAGATAGATTTTTTACAGTGTGTTGGAATAGTTTGATAAGGAAATTGCTTTCTTCTTTCATCAGATACGTAATTATTAATTAAAAATTGTGAACCTACTTTATGATGATATACTATACCATTTCTATCTAAAATAGTTATTGCTTTTGCATATGGTATCATAATTTGCACGCAATCTTCTCCAACGTACCAACTACTAATTCTTTGTACTGTTTCATTTATTTTCTTATCCATATAAACCTCCGATTAAATATATCAGATATTATAGCACAAAATTCTATATTTTAAATAATTATTTTTTTAATTATACTGATTTTAATAACATTCTTTGGATAAATTTATGTCTATAAATTTAATATAGTCATCCACATTTAATAAATCTTCATAGTTAATTTTCCTGATTATTTAGTACTTTTACTTTACTATATATATCATACCAACTATAACATCTGATAATATTTTTACCTATACAGTTCTTGTTATATCCAGCATGAAAACATATAACAGGAATTTTTGTTGATATTTTATTAATATTATCAACCTTGTCTTCTATCATTAAGTCTATATTATTATCTATACATATATTAAGTTTATCTTCAGGACTAAATATGATTTTATCGTATTCAATTTTATTTCTTTTTAACCATTCTAAAACAATATCTTTATTTTCTTCTATGCTCATAACATTAGAAGAATGAGATGAAAAGCTGCCTCTTGCTGTAATAATATATATTTCATTACCATCTTGCTTTAATTTTCTTATAACTTCACCTGCAAATTTTCTAACATCAACGTTTATTGAATAATTCTTAAAATTTTCATTCCAAAATTCATCATCTAAACTACTATCAACATCAAATATATCAGTAGTTTCGTATCCCTCATTATTTTTTATTTCTCTACCATATTTTTCAAAATAGAACTTACTTCCATAATCTAATTGCCACTGTTCTATATCAGTTAGTACACCATCTATATCTATACCTATTCTCATATAACACCTCTATATTTTAATAAATTAAAATTATTTTGCTTTTTATCAAATTATTTAAAAAATAAAAATATGGTTCCATCAAACTAGACAGTACCCTTACAAAAATGTATTACCATTTTTTCCTTACATTACTCCTTGATAATTCTATTATAACACGTATAATTTACTTTTTATCATTATAAGTTATAAATTTGATACAAAAAATAGCAAATTAAAACATCCTCTATACATGCTCTATAATTGTAATTTATTATACAATTTCAATTGTATCCGTAAAATGTCTTTCACCTTTACTTATAACTTTAATTTTATTATTATCTATTAATCTATTTATTAAATACATATAAACTAAGTCTCCGGCATCATTTATAGCGAATTGTCCCATCAAACTAGCTATTAAATCAGAAATTTTACATTTACCTAACTTAGTTAAATTATTTAATATTATATCGTCATAATCACTATATTTTTTATTTGATACTTTGCCATTTTCTATTACTCTTAATTCACTATTTGCATCAACTAAATTTATCCATTTATTAGATAAATCATCAATTTCTACTTTTGATAGCTTATTTTCATACTTTAACAATTTATAAACCTCACTATAATCCATAGCATTTAAGCTCCAAACATGTTCAGCGTAATCACTTGCATATATAACAGATATATTTGTACATTTATCTTTTAAATAATCACATAAATATAACACTAATAAATAATCATCATCATTCTTTTTTGAAGACCATATTCTTATATGTGTATTTTCATTAATATTACACAATAAAGTTTTTAACGAATTTTCTTTATAAAAATCCACTTCAGAACAAAACTTTTTTAAAAATTCTATTCTATTATTTTTGATATCTCCTATTGATAAAAATAATGAAAAAGGTATTATTCTATTATTTATATTTTCTTCAACTTGGTATCTTTTTATTACCCCAGCGCAAGAATAGCCTTCACATACTTCTATTGTTTCCAACCTTCATTCCCCCCCAGTATTTCTATAAATTACTATTTAAAAACTTATCTAGTAAGATTTTAACATAGTAAAGTGAATTTTTTCAACTATTTAATAAATTAACTATCTAAGCTTTGTCAATTTATCTATCAGTTAAATTATACATTTTTTAAGGTTATAATTTCATATTTATCAATTAAATGATAGCAATGAAATCAAAATTAGACACACCATATCTATACTTAATCTGTCATAGTGTCATTAATCTTTATTAAACATTGCTTCTAAATTCTTAATATGTTCTTTTAATCCTTTTATTTCTTGATTATTATTATCTTTATATTTTCTCAATTCTTCTAAAATAATTTTTTGTTCACACTTGTTTTTGCTCTTAAATGAATCAAGTACTAAAAAATCTGATTTATCCAATAACTCTTTTAATGAAGCTTTAAATAATAAACTATTCTTGCTATTATTTAACATATCTTCTAAAAAAATTGGATTTTTTCTATTTTCATTAGGTAATATAACTATTTCATTTAATTTTTTTTCTAAGATTAAATCAATATCTGTTTTAGTATAACCTGAAAGTACTAGAAGTTCAGATAATTCTAGATTCAGTACAAATGCTAATTTCTTTAATGAAAGTGGATTAGGTTTTCTTCTTGAACCATTTTCTATTTTAGCAATTGTATTATTATCAATACCAGTTTGTCTTGATAATTCCCTTTGTGAAATACCTTTCTTGATACGGGCATTTTTTATTATTTCAGATAGTGTTTTGTTATTCACACTATTTCACCTCACTTAAATATAATTATATTTTATCGGGCTAATAATATCACAATTTTTTTCATTTGTCTATTCTGAAAAATCATATTTTTCTGTGTATTTCTTGTGTATAATCATTTAAGCATGTTTTACTACAAATTCACAATTTTTGCCAATTTATCAGTGTTTAAAATTTATATTTTTGCATTTGTCCTTGCAGAAATTTTACACAAATTCTTCCCATACTAAGTTTGCTAAATCGATGCCTTTTTTACTCAATTTTATGTTATTTTCATCAACTTGTATTAAATCTTCATGAGTAAGTTTATCTAATGTTTTACAATATTTCATAATTGGATTTATTCCAAAAATTTTCTTAAAATCCCCTATATTTACTCCGTCTATTTTTCGAAGTCCAAGCATCATAAATTCATTCATCTTATCTTCTTCATTTAAGGTTTCGTTTAACACCAAATTTCTATTCGGATTGCCATTTTCTATATTCTTAATATATTGCTCTAGACTTTCTATATTAGAATACCTTTTGTTGTCCATAAAAGAGCATGCTGCAGCTCCAATTCCAATATATTCTTTTTGTTTCCAACAATCTGTATTGTGTTTTGATTCAAACCCCGGCTTTGCAAAGTTAGATATTTCATAGTGTTTGTATTTATGTTTTTCCAAATAATCCTTTACAAACCAATACATTGCTCGCTCTTCTTCATCTGTTGGTAAAATTGACGTTCCATCTTGTACCATTTTTTCCATCTTTGTATTTTCTTCAACTATCAAAGAATACACAGAAATATGCTCTGGTTTTAAATTTGCTATTGTCTTTACACTTTCCTTTAAGTCATCAAGAGTTTGGTTTGGAAGAGCCAACATCAAATCCACATTTATATTATCAAATCCTGCCTCTCGTGCCCATTCGAAGGTGTTTTCAAAATCACTATAATTATGAATTCTGCCAATGCTTTTAAGCAGTCTATCTTGAACTGCTTGCAAACCAATGCTTATTCTGTTTATTCCCGCTTCTTTATATGTTTTTAGCTTTTCTTTACTAGCAGTGCCAGGGTTTACTTCGATAGTAATCTCAGCCTCTTCATCAATTTCAAAATTAGCTTTTATAGTCTCCATCACATTCAAAATATACAATTCATCAATAGAAGATGGCGTGCCACCTCCTATGTAAATTGTTTTTATTATAAACTTTGGTTCTAATCCATGCTCATGCATAATCCTATTTTCATTAGCATATTGCACAATTTCACTATTTAAACATTTAATGTATCTTTCCACCATTTCATATCTATTCGGATATGAAACAAAATCGCAATAATAGCATTTTTGCTTGCAAAATGGCATGTGTATGTATAATCCTATTTCTTTTTCTTCCATTTATTTCTACAAATACTCCTCTATTTTCTTGAATCTATGGCTAACACTAGACTTCCCAATTGGATTTTTAAGCATTGCTCCTAACTGCTCTAATGTTGCTTCCGGATTTTCTTCTCTTAAATTTGCAATTTCTTTTAAATCTTCTGGCAGATTATTAAACTTACCAGACTTCTTCAATTTTTTTATAAGTTCAGCCTGCTTAACAGCTGCATTTATAGTCTTATTAAGGTTTGCTGTCTCACAATTTACAATTCTATTTACGTTGTTTTTCATCTCTCTAAGCACACGTATTTCTTCAAACTTTAACACAGTAGAATGACCACCCACTAAAGCTAACATTTTAGATATTTCTTCTCCATCTTTTAAATAAACTGTTTTTCCTAAAATTTTAGCCCCAATAGAATATTCATTTAACAATTTTAATGTAAATTCCGCACATTCTTTATCTTTAAAAATTATTTCCAAATGGTATTTATTCCTTGGGTTGTTTATTGAACCTGCCCCCAAGAAGTTTCCTCTTATATATGCTTTTTTCAAATTATCTTGTTGTAAATAATTCTCTGCATCTTCTAAAACTGGGATTTCATCACACTTATATGTAATACTGTATGTTTTGCCTGTTATACTTATTTTATAATCCTTAATCTCTAGGTTATTTAAAAGCTTAGCAAACCTATTTATGTTGTACTCACTTTCAGTTGAAAACTTTACATTTCTACCTTTCACATCTATATTATTAGACGCCAAATAACCAAGAAATTCTGCATAAACTTCTTGTTTATTCTTCAAATTATTTATTTGACTTAGTTCCATTTTCAAATCTGATGAAAAAGACATTTCTATCACTTCCTTAATATAAATTACACATATTATAACTTAATCTACTATGTTACTTGCTTTTTAATATAAAATAGTAACACTGTATATTTATTACAAATATCATAAAACAAATAGTCTTGCAATTTAATATTTCTAAGTTTTGACTACTTTTGCAATTGTGCATCTATCATTCCCAGAAAAATCTTGTATAGTTTTTATTTCTGAATAATTCTTGTTTTCTTTAAGCAGATTTTCCACATCTTCTTTTTGGTCATATCCAATTTCTAATATTAAATATCCATTTTCTATGTAATTGCACGCCTGCTCTATAATTTTTTTATAAAATTTTAATCCATCTTCTCCGCCATCTAGTGCCAAATGTGGCTCATTTTGAACTTGTTTTGATAATTCATTTATAACATCGCTTCTTATATATGGTGGATTTGAAACTATTATATCAAACTTTTCTTCTATATTGTTAAACATATCTGAATTTATAAATTTTATTTTATTTTTATAATTTACCATATATTGTCAGGTTCGACAATTTGTGACAAATATGATTTTTATATGCCGCCAGTCCGTCACACCTTATATACTTTTTAATATGCAAAAAGGCAGAATAAAAGATAAACTCGTATCTTCTATTCTGCCTTTCTGAATTAATGTTTTTATCGAACGTTTGT
>ERZ859923.821-NODE-821-length-15268-cov-2.545257_pt1 | contig 15268 bp, 11 predicted proteins | sample MGYA00510116_ERZ859923 | MGnify/ENA primary metagenome ERZ859923 (study PRJEB30046, sample SAMN00715168) | human gut metagenome | study: EMG produced TPA metagenomics assembly of the A metagenome-wide association study of gut microbiota in type 2... | reverse complement strand
TAATTTTAATAAATTATTAAATAAATGATTTATTCCTATATCTGTAATATTTAAATTTTCAAATATATCAAATAAAGTTTTCAAAGAAGAACTTAGTTTTAATATCCTATTTTCTAGTAATTCATTTTTATTACCACAATACTCACAAGTGCCTAAAGACTGCGTTCCACCACAACATGGACATGAATGTGGCTGTGATAAAATAATATTTATTGTATGTTCTAAATTTAAATTGTAACTATTTAAAATTTCATTAATATATTCTGCCATAATTAACTCAAACTGCCTTTCATTAACATTTTAAGTACACAATAATTATCAAAATTTAAAAGTTCTATAGTTTTCTTATAATCATCATACGTTTGACTTATAATATCATCTATTTTATCAATATCATAATAATTAAAGGTTAATATATTATCTATAAATGAATCAGTCATTTTAATATAATTTTCTTCTCTTAAAATTAAATTAATAATTTCTCTTTTCTTTTGTATATTAAAATATTCTTCATTAATATTTTTATTTTTCATAACATTTATTACTAAATCAACAAATTTAGATATATTAAGTACATGTGAACTAATACTTATAATTAAAAAATCACCCATAAAATCATAGTTATATTCAATATTATATATAGATATTTTATCTTCGATTAGTTTTTTATATGTATCTGATGTTTCATTAAAATTATAAGATAAAAAATAATTAAGATAAAACGTTAATTTTACTCTATCGTATGGTTTAAATGAGGAAATATTTATTTTATAGTCGATCCTTACATAATCATCGCGTGTATCTCTATAAATTTCTCCATCTAATTTAACAACTTCATTTTTTTCTTTTAATTCTGGTATTTTATATTCTAGATGTTCTTTCTTTATTTCATCGTATACTTTTGTAACAAATTTAACTACCTCTTCTATATCAATATTACCTGAAACTACTAAAATTTGATTCTGAGGTTGATAAAAAATATCATAGCACATTTTTAAAGTATCATACGTTATATTCTTTACTTCGTCTACACTACCAAGTATAGAATTAATTCTTATATTTTCAAATAAACACTCTTTTTCTAATTTGGATAAATAATAATAATTTTTATCAAGTAAAGAACCTATTTCCTCGTATATAGCACTTTTTGATGTTGCAATATCACTTCTATTAAAATTTGGAATATTTACAATTTTAATTAATTTTTCTAAATATGAGAAAAAATCATGTACTGTTTTAATATAATAATTAGTTGTTTTAAAAGAAGTTTCTCCATTTGATTTTACATAATTATCATGAAAATAATTTCTAGAATTGCCAAATATACTATGTTCAATTAATACATGCTCTAAAAGATGTGCAATTCCATCACTTAAACTATATTTTTCATTATTTAAAATAAATTCATTATTAATAGCTCCATATTTAACTATTAATTCAGCATAGCATGAACTTTTTGTTGAATCTTTATATAAAACAATTTTTAATCCATTAGGTAACGTACAAATTTTATTTTCCTTCATTTTTTTCACCTCTAAAAAAATAAACTGTATCTAGTTTTACTCTAGATAAAAATTTTTCAAATTGCTTTATATCTAAATTTTTATAATATTCATACATTTCCTCTTTAGACTCATCAATATCTAATAAATTATATATAAACTTATCAAGTAAATAATATTTAGAATCCTTTAATTCAACTATATCATACTCTAATTTTTTTATTATCCTATCAACAGATTCTTTAATTATTTTTTCATCTTTTATAACATCCATAATTTCATTTATAGATGCTAAAACATTTTCTTTATTAGATTTATTTATATAAGTTTCAATATAAAACATACCTTTTTTAGAACCACTTAAATTATAGGAATAAATAAGTTTTTTCTCATCTCTTAATTTTTTTAGTATTAAATTTGTTGAATTACTACCTAAAATATCAAGGAGTAGTTTTAAATTTCTTTTATCATTAACATCCATATCTAAAACTTTATAACAAGTATATAAAATAGATTGATTATAATCAAACGACTCTTCAATATAATTTGGTGTTTTACTTAATTTCATATAACAATCATAATCTTCATCAATTGTAATTTTTTTAATATTGAAATATCTATTGTATAGTTTTTTAGCAGATAAATAAGAAATATCGCCATAAAAAATGCATATAGGAGTATTATCTATAATAATATTTTTATAATATTCATATAAATCTTTTGGATTGGATTTATAAATTAAATCAATATTATTTAGTTCATTATTTTTTAAATCTCCAGTATCATCAACACAACATATAAATTTTTGATAACTGCTTACTCTTTTATTTTTTAATGAACTATTAATATCTGATGCAATATAATTTTTTTCTCTTTCAAACTGTGTTTCATCAAACATTCCATTTGATACATTTGGAGAATATATCATATCATAAAAGAATTCAAAAGCATTATCTAAATTAAAATCTTTTATTTTATCAGGACTTGGAACTGTCAAAGAAAATTTAATATATAAATTATTGTGTAAAATCATTTCATTAACTGAACAAGATATAATTAATCTTTTAATTTTTTCCAATTTAAATTCTTGTTCATTCTTATATTTATAAGAAGAATTCATAACTATTTGCATAAATATACTATTATCAAACATATGTGAACTATCATATTTTACTGGATATATAAATTCTATTGTAATAGTATTATAATTATTATTTTCTAAAACATAAAAAGAATCTACTTCACGTTTCAATTTAATCACCTACCTATACGCCAAAGGATATGTTTTTAACATATCCTAGTTATTTATTTTAATAATTTCTTTACCACCCATATAAGGTCTTAAAGCCAAAGGAATTCTAATAGAACCATCAGGCAAATAATTATTTTCAATTACAGCAATTAAACCACGAGGAGTTGCAACTACAGTATTATTTAAAGTATTTACATAATATGTACCGTTTTCTCCTTTAGTTCTAATTCCTAAACGCCTAGCTTGTGCATCTCCTAAAGTAGAACATGAACCAACTTCAAAATATTTCTTTTGTCTTGGACTCCATGCTTCAACATCACAAGATTTTACTTTTAAATCAGCTAAATCTCCACTACAGCATTCAAGTGTTCTAACTGGAACATCTAGGCTTCTAAAAAATTCAACTGTGTACTTCCACATTTTATTATACCAATCCATTGCTTCTTCTGGTTTACATAAAACTATCATTTCTTGTTTTTCAAATTGATGAACCCTATATAAACCTCTTTCTTCTAACCCGTGAGATCCCCCTTCTTTTCTAAAACAAGGTGAGTATGAAGTTAAAGTAATTGGCAAGCTAGATTCTTTTACAATTTGATCTTTAAATCTACCTATCATAGAATGTTCACTAGTACCAATTAAATATAAATCTTCTCCTTCTATTTTATACATCATTGCATCCATTTCTTCAAATGACATAACGCCTTTTACTACATCACTTCTAATCATAAAAGGAGGAATACAATAAGTAAAACCTTTATTTATCATGAAATCTCTAGCGTAAGCAAGAAGTGCTTCATGCATACGAGCTATATCTCCAAGTAAGTAATAAAATCCTTCTCCACTTGTTCTTCCAGCTGATTCTTTATCTAATCCATTTAAAGCATCAATAATATCAGCATGATATGGAATTTCATAATCTGGAACTATTGGTTCTCCAAATTTTTCTAATTCAACATTATGAGTATCATCCTCACCTATTGGAACAGAAGAATCCATAATATTAGGTATTACCATCATTTTTTCTTTAATTTGTTGTTCTAATTCTGATTGTTCTAATTCTAACTTTTTTATTCTATCACTAATAGATGATATTTCTTCTTTTAATAAATTAGCTTCTTCTTTTTTATTATCTTTCATTAAACTTCCTATTAATGAACTTTTAGTATTTTTTAAACTTCTTAAATTATCTCCTTCTTGTTTTACATTACGAAATTTAATATCTAAATCATATACTTCATCTACTAAATGTAATTTATGATCTTGAAATTTTTTCTTAATGTTTTCCTTTACTAATTCTTTATTTTCTCTTATTAATTTTATATCTATCATATACTTTTTCCTTTCTCTAATTCCCACTTATATATATTTACATATTCAGATGTTTTATATAATCTATGTGATTTGGGAACGCTTTTACGAATAATAAACTTTGAACCTAATTTTTTTATAGTCTTAATAGAAGGTATATTAGTTGGACTAGCAGTTATAATTAAACTATTAATATTATAGCAACTAGCTATAGCTGATAATAATTTACAAGCTTTATATGCATAATTATTACCATTATATAAAGAAAATATTTCATACTCAATATTTCCTAAATATTCATCACTATTTAATCTTATACCACAATTTCCAATATAGTTAGAATTAATATCAAAAATTTTATAATAAAAAAATTTCTTATCTATAGAACCTATAGTCAGTTCCAATTTTATTTCGTCAGTTTCTAGGTTTTCAAAATCTTTTATATCCATAATTAATCTCCTAACACAAAAAGACCATAATGTAGGAGTGATTAACACGGTGCCATCCTACTTTGGTCTTAATTTTAGATAACGGTATTACCCGGAATTTATTAATTCACTATATTGAAGTAGATTTCATAAACAGTAACTATCAAATTTCCAGCTATATTTGACTCTCTATAAGTTCTTATTTATTACTTAATTTCAAAACGTTTTACATAATTAATTTTAACAAATACTATTATGCATGTCAATATAAAATTTAATACTCACTCGGTTCCATATGTATAAATATATACTTTATTTTATTATCATATTTTTTTAAATCTTGTTCTATTTTTTCAATTATATCATGTGCATGTTTTAAAGTAATATCATCATTCATATTTATATTAGATATTAATTTATAATAAGGTCCATTAATTAAAATATACAAATTTCTTATATTTAAAACATCATTTTCTTTTAATATTATTTTTCTTATATTTTCTATATATTCTTTATCAGTTACTTGAGATTCTAGTATCATACTTAAATTTTCTTTTAATATATTAAAACCTGTTTTAATTATAAATAATGCAACTATAATTGTAGCTATTAGATTACTATATTTAAATATTTTAATATAATTAGATAATTGCATTAATATAATTGATATAAATACTACTATTGATGATAAAACATCAGACTTACTTTCAAGTCCTGATGCTATCAAAATATTATTTTTAAGTTTTAATCCTTTTTTATATATGTAATTAGATAATATATATTTAGACACTATTGTAGCTAAAGATACTAAACTAACTACTAATGATGGTATTATAATTTCTTTATTAAACGAATTAATTATAAGTAAAAATCCTAATGATATAATTACTATAGATATTATAATACTTGTTACATACTCTATTTTACCATGTCCAAAAGGATGTTTACTATCAGCTGGTTTAAGTGATAATTTACTACCTAATATAGATATAAAATCAGTTATTAAATCGCTAAATGAATGAACTCCATCAGCAATTAAACTACTACACTTAAAAATACCACCAAATATTATTTTTACAATTGAAAGTATAATATTAACAATTACACTTACAAGCATTATTTTGCTAACCATTTAATCACCTTATTTAGCTTCATACCAGTTATTACCGTATGAAACATCTATTTTTAATGGAACATTTAACTCACAAACATTTTCCATTACATTTTTCATAATACTAGTTATTTCTTCTAACTCATCTATTTTACAATCAAATACAAGTTCATCATGTACTTGAATTATTAATTTTGACTTTAAATTTTGTCTAATCATTTCATTATGAATTAAAACCATAGCTTTTTTTATTATATCTGCACTTGTACCTTGTATTGGAGTATTAAGTGCCATTCTTTCTCCAGACTGTCTAATCATATAGTTAGTATTGTATAATTCCTGTATAGTTCTTTTTCTATTAAACATTGTAACTGCATATCCTTCTTTTTTAGCTAGTTCAATAGTTTTATCCATATATTCTTTAATTCCAGGATAAGTAGATAAATAATTTTCTATGAATTTACTAGCTTCTTTTGGAGTAATGCTTAAATTTTCAGATAAACCAAAACTACTTATTCCATATATGATGCCAAAATTTACAGCCTTAGCTATTCTTCTTTGTACTTTAGTTACAGAATCAATATCAACACCAAATATATCAGAAGCTGTTTTAGCATGTATGTCAACACCATTATTAAAAGCCTCAATTAATGAAGGTACCTTAGAAAAATGAGCCAAAATTCTAAGTTCTATCTGTGAATAATCTCCACTTAATATAACGGACTCAGCACTTGGTATAAAAGCTTTTCTAATTAATTTACCATACTCTGATCTAACTGGTATATTTTGTAAATTGGGTTCAATACTAGATAATCGTCCAGTACGTGTCAATGTCTGTGTATATATTGTGTGAACCTTACCATCAGACATAATATTATTTTCTAATCCTTCAACATATGTTGAATATAATTTAGATATAGTTCTATATTCCATAATAAGGTCTATTATAGGATGAATACCCTTTAGTTTATTTAAAACATCAACTGCAGTAGAATATCCATTTTTTCCTTTTTTACCATGAGGCAAATTTAATCTTTCAAATAACACTTCTCCTAATTGTGATGGGCTTGATATATTAAATTCAATACCAGCCATTTCATAAATATTACTAGATAAAGTATTTAATTTATTAGTAAATTCACCTCTTAACTCCTCTAAAATATTTTTATCAACATATACACCATTATATTCCATATCACCTAATACTGTTACTAATGGCATTTCAATATCATTATATAACATAGAAATATTTTGTTTATTTATTTCATCTTTAAAATAATCTTTTTTATCAAATATGAATTTAGCTTTACTTGCTATATTATTAGCTCTTACATCTAGAGAAGGAATACTTAATTTATTATTTTTTCCATATATAGTTTCATAAAAAGATATAGAATAACCAAGTTCATTAGCTAAATATGCTATATCATCTTTTACATTATATTCAAGTAATGATGAGGAAATCATTAAATCATCTAAAACTTTAGGTATTTTAATATTTTTCCATTTAAGTGAAACATATAGCTTTTTATAATCATAAGTATATAATTTTTTATCAGACAATATATTAAGATCTTTTATATTATCAAAATCTATATAATATAAATTTTTATCATCACATAATGAGATTCCTATAATTTCACTAGAGTGGTAATTCGTACCAAGTATTTCTAGATATATAGCTACATCATCACCTAATTCTATATTAGATAAATCGTTTATTATTTTTACATCAATACTACTTTCTTTTTTTACATCTTTTTTTATAAATGAGTAAAATTCTAATTCTCCATAAAAATCATTTAATTTATCTGTTGGACCAGTATATTTTAAATCATCTATATTAATATCTATTGGAACAGATGAATAAATAGTTGCAATTTCATAACTCATATAAGCATCATCCTTATAAGTTATCAATTTATTTTGTGTAGCCCCTTTTATAGAATCTATATTATCATATATACCATCTAGTGTCTTATACTCCTGTAATAGCTTTAAAGCCGTCTTTTCACCAATTCCTTTTACACCAGGTATATTATCAGAATTATCTCCCATTAATGCCTTTAAATCAATTATATTAATTGGTTCTATTCCATAATCTGATTTAAATGTTTCTAAATTATATCTAATATAATCTTTTTGTTTTAATAATTTTATATCAACGTCATTACTAATTAATTGTAATAAATCCTTATCGCTACTTATAATAGTACCTATAAAATTAGTATCATTACAACAGTATTTAGCAAACGTCCCTATTATATCATCAGCCTCATAATTATCAATTTCATAATATTTTATTCCCATATTGATAAGTAATTCTTTAGCAAGTGGAAATTGAATTTTTAACTCATTTGGTGTTTCTATTCTACCACCCTTATAAAAATCATATTTATCATGTCTAAATGTTTTACCTTTATCAAAAGCAACCATTATATAAGTTGGAGCTTCCTCACTAATTATTTTATTCATCATATTAGCAAATCCAAATATTGCATTAGTTGGTATACCTTTTGAATTTTTCATAAAGTTTCCATTATAAGCAGTAGCATAATAACTTCTAAATAGCAAATTATTTCCATCTACTAAAATAATTTTTTCCATATTATCACCTTTTACAATTATATCATAATAAATAAAAAAATTGGCTATATTTAGCCAATTATTTAACGAGTTATAAGATGAATTAATAATATAATTATTTTGCTTCCTCTTGTACTCTAGTTTCCCTTATTACAACAACCTTTATAGTACCAGGATATTGTAATGTTTCTTCTATTTTATTTTTAATATCACGAGCTATTTTATAACTTACAGCATCATTAACTTCCTCTGGTTTTACTATAACTCTAAGTTCACGTCCTGCCTGCATAGCATATGACTTTTCAACACCAGGTATTACATTTGCAATACTTTCAAGTTCTTGTAATCTCTTAACATAATTTTCTAATGAATCATTTCTAGCTCCAGGTCTAGATGCTGACAAGCTATCTGCAATAGAAATTAAAACTGAAATAATTGAAGTAGCAGGGGTATCACCATGATGAGAAGCTATAGCATTGATAACTACATCAGATTCTTTATATTTTTTAGCTAACATAACACCTAGTTCAACATGACTTCCATCTACTTCATGATCTATTGATTTACCAATATCATGTAAAAGTCCTGCTCTTTTAGCTAACGTTACATTTTCTCCAAGTTCACTTGCCATAATACCGGCTAAATGTGCAACCTCTAAAGAATGAGTTAAAACATTTTGACCATAACTTGTTCTAAAATGTAATTTACCTATTAATTCTTGAAGTTCCGGATCAATTTTGGTAAGTCCTAGTTCAAATAACGCAGAAGAAGAATACTCTAACAATCTATTTTTCATCTCACGTGATTCTTTATCATAGATTTCTTCAATTCTTCCAGGATGAATTCTACCATCTTTGATTAAAGATTCTATTGTAACACGTGCAATTTCTCTTCTATATGGATCAAAACTAGATAATACTATTGCCTCAGGTGTATCATCAATTATTAAATCAACACCGGTTACAGCTTCTATTGATCTTATATTTCTTCCTTCCCTACCAATTAATCTACCTTTCATATCATCATTTGGCAAAGTTACAACTGTTACAGTCTGATCTTGTGAAACATCTGCAGCATATTTTTGCATAGAAGATACAAGTAAAGATTTAGCTTTTTTATCAACTTCTAGTGATGCTTCATCTACTCTTTCTTTTATGTACTGTGAAATTTCTAAATTCATCATTTCTTCTACTTTTTCAAGTACTATTTGTCTTGCTTGTTCTTTTGAATAACCAGCAATGTTTTCAAGTAATTCTACTTGTTCTCTTTTTATTTCTTCCACTTTATCTTTTTCTTCTATCAAGTCTTTTTGTTTATTAGTTAAATTATTTTCTCTTTCTTCAAGCATCAACTCACGATTTTGTAAAGTTTGATCTCTTTTATCAATATTATTTTCCCTTAATAATAATCTATCTTCAGATTCTTTTATTTCTTGTTTTTTATCTTTAACTTCTTTATCTAATTCAAGTTTTAATCTATGAGTTTCTTCTTTCGCTTCAAGTAAATAATCTCTTTTAATTTTTTCAGCATCATGTGATGCTTTATCTACTATTTCAACTGCTTTTTTTGAAGCTGAATTTATTTTAAAATAATTAAACAGAATCATTATTGTGATTCCAACAAAAAGTCCTATTAAACTAAATAAAATGGAGAAAAGTACCATATCCATAAATACCCTCCATCTATAGAGTTTTACCTCTAAAACTATTTTATCATTTAAATAAAATTTAATCAAGGAAAAAATATGTTGGAAAAAAGAGAAATATATTGTATAATTATATAAGAATAATTGGAGGGGAAATATATGTTAGGTAAAATAATATATATGAATAATACAACTGCACATGTATTAGTTTCTGATAATATAAAAGTATCAACTAATATTATGAATATGCATGTTATATTTGAAGATTCTAATAAAAAAGTATTAGGAGAAATAGAAGATATAGAAAAAAACATTATAAGAATTAAATTTTTAGGAGAAATAGAAAATAATAGATTTATTGGTGGTGTTATTAGAAAACCTACTATGGAAGCTAAAATTAGACTTATAAATAGTGATGAACTTAAAATAATAATGGGTGAAAAAAGTAATACTACATTTAATTTAGGTACAAGTGCATTATATGATGGATACCCTATAAATATAGATATAAATGACTTTTTTTCAAACCACTTAGCTATTTTTGGTAACAGTGGAAGTGGTAAATCATGTGGTGTTGCAAGACTTTTACAAAATATATTCACAACACCTGATTTTATACCTTATAAAGCAAATATATTTATATTTGATACATATGGAGAATATCATAATGCATTTACTAATTTTAGCCAAATTAATCCAAATTATAAATTTAAATATTATACTACTAATAAAAATGATATAATGGGTGAAAAATTACAAATACCACTTTGGCTTTTAGATATAGATGATATTGCATTATTATTAAATGCTACTAATCATGCACAAATGCCAATAATAGAACGTATGCTTAAACTAGTTAGAATATTTGCATCTTCTGGTGAAATGGCAACTAAATATAAAAATCATTTAATAGCAAGTGCTATAATGAATATTTTATATACAAATCAAACAGCAAGTAGTAAGAAAAATGATATATTTAATATATTTAATACATGTACTACTAATGAATTTAATCCTGAAGCTGTTATTCAAGGTGCTGGATATACAAGAAAATTTAGAGAATGTTTTTTAATTAATGATAAAGGAAACTTTTCAGAAAGTGTTTTATTAAGTGAATACGTATCAAGTTTTATAGATGAAACTTTAGAACAATATCAAGATAATAATAACTATTATTTTACTTTATTAGATTTAGAAAAAGCTCTAAATTTTACTATGATATCAGAGGGACTACTTAAAAATGAAAAACAATACGATAGCGCTATCTCACTTAAAGTAAGACTACATTCAATATTAAGTAGTGAATACTCCACTTATTTCGATGTTCCTTCTTATATGACTAAAGATCAATTTATTGCATCACTAATAAGCTCAAATAATCAAAAAGCACAAGTAATTAACTTTAACTTAGAAGATGTAGAAGATTGGTTTACTAAATTCGTAACTAAATCATTTATAAAAATGTTATTTAATTATGTTAAAAACTTACCTAATAGAGCAGTATTACCATTTCATATCTTCCTAGAAGAAGCACATAGATATGTACAAAATGATAATGATACATACTTACTTGGTTATAACATATTTGATAGAGTTGCCAAGGAAGGAAGAAAATATGGTATATTGTTATGTTTAATATCACAAAGACCAGTTGAATTATCTGATACAGTTGTATCACAAGTTGCTAACTTTTTAATATTTAAAATTACGCATCCACTTGATGTTGAATATATACAAAAAATGTTACCTAATATAAGTAATGAAATTGTAGAAAAACAAAAAAGCTTACAACCTGGTACTTGTATGGCATTTGGTAGAGCATTTAAAATTCCTATGATTGTTAGAATGAAATTACCAGATCCACTTCCATCAAGTAGTAACTGTGATATATTACAAACATGGAAATAAAAGAATTGCAAAATTGCAATTCTTTTTTATATTTAAATATTTAATTTTTAGTTATATTAGTCTTTATAATTAGTATCATAAAAGATACAGATATTATTAAGAATAGCAACATAACATAAATATAATTAAATTTTATAAGTATTAAAGAAGCCATTGTAGTATAAATTAAAGTAGATATTTTTCTTAATAAATTTATGTAATTAATTATTTTATCATGTAAATGTTCACTATTTTTCTCAAGTAAATTTTTTCTCATAAAATTATCAAAAGGATCCCTTATAAATAAAAATGAGAAAAATCCAAAAGCCATTATAAATATACCATATATATTACCAGCAAAATGTCCTAATATTAAAAGAATAAAGGATAATACAAGAATAAATTCTAATAAAAATATCATTTTATTTTTTAATTTATTATAAATTTTAAAAAACAATAAATTAGATAAAAGTCTAAAAATTCTAGATACAAATATCAAAATACCCATATATATTGCTACTTTATCAAGTGAAAATACGTTTTGTAAATCAAATTGGATAAATATCTTGCTATTTTTTTGTCCACAACTTACCATTGCATAAAATACTCCGTATAATAATATCATAAGTATTGCATTTTTTGAAAACTTGATGTTTAATTTTTCTTTTTTATCTACATTAGTATCATTATTAGGAACCTCATAAATAAGGTTAGCTAATATAATATTTATAAAACTAAAAAATATACATATTCCCATTGGAACATAAGGATTAATATTGAATAGAAAACCTGAGACAATAGAAATTAATAAAGTTATTAATGAATAAATAAAGCTTCCCTTAGTTTGAAATTTAATGTATTCATTAGATCTATTTAAGTATTTTAAATTTTTAATTAAAATAACATTATCCATATTTTTAAATACAAAGCCTATTACGTAACATATCTCAGCAAGTAAAAATCCAAAATATTTAGTTGAAAATGTATTTAATAAAATTGAAAAAAATAAAAGTGTTACTCCTAATTTAACAGAATTTAAATTGCCTATTTTTCTTACTATTTTTATTATTATAAATTGAAATAGGATTCCTATTATTGTACTTATTGCTTCTATTTGATTAATTACAGAAGCAGACAAACCTTTTACCGTAGTTAAAAATAAAGTATTTATTGCAATAAAAAATATTAAATCTGATGATAATCCATAAAATATTGGATACATATTTATACTTCTATTTAATTTTTTTAAATTTACCTCTTGCATCTTACCACCTTTGTTATTATATCATTCTAAATATTTAATCTCAAGGTAAATCATTAAAATCATAAATAAAAAAGGAAATTGAATTCCCTTAAAATTATAATTATACTTCTTTTTTAACAGGTTTATTAGCTTTTAAACCATAGTATTCTCTTACTTTAGCATCTATTTCATCACATAATTCTTTATTTTTCTTAAATAGTTCTTTAACATTTTCTTTTCCTTGCCCTATTTTTTCGCCATTATAAGAATACCATGCACCACTTTTAGCAATAATTCCAACTTCACTTGCTAAATCAACTAATTCGCCTTCATGTGATACACCCTCACCATACATTATATCAACACTACATGATTTAAAAGGTGGAGCCATTTTATTTTTAACAACTTTAATTGATGTTTTATTACCAACTATATCTGTTCCAAGTTTAATTGCCTCAGATCTTCTTATTTCAAGTCTTACTGAAGAATAAAATTTAAGTGCTCTACCACCTGGTGTAACTTCTGGATTACCAAACATAACACCTACTTTTTCTCTTAATTGGTTTATAAATATTGCAACAGTATTGGTTTTATTGATAACACCTGCTAATTTTCTTAATGCTTGACTCATTAATCTTGCTTGTAGGCCAACATGAGAATCTCCCATTTCACCTTCTATTTCAGCTTGTGGAACTAATGCAGCTACTGAATCTATTACGATAACACTAATTGAACCACTTCTAACTAACGCTTCTGTTATTTCTAAGGCTTGTTCACCATTATCAGGTTGTGATAATAATAATTCATCAATATTTACCCCTAAATTTTTAGCATACTGTGGATCTAAAGCATTTTCTGCATCTATAAAAGCACATCTTCCACCTTTTTTTTGAGCTTCAGCTATAGCATGAAGTGCAAAAGTTGTCTTACCACTTGATTCTGGGCCATATATTTCTATAATTCTTCCCTTTGGATAACCACCTATTCCAAGTGCTAAGTCAAGTGATATAGAACCAGATGGAATAACATCAGTTTCTATTTTTTCATTATCGCCAAGCTTCATTATAGAACCTTTACCAAATTGTTTTTCTATATCTTGTAAAACTTGATCTAAAGTTTTGTCATTTGTTTTTGTCATATATCCTCCTAAAACTATAATAATTATAAATGATAAAAATATAAAAGTCAATACAAAATCGAACTAAAGTTCGTTTTTTATAATATATTTAAATTACCCTCTACTAATTATATACGAAAAAAATCTCTAAAATCCTTTTTTTTCTTAAAAAAAACTAAAATTTTTTTAATTTTAGTTATCGAAAATATCATTTTTATTTATTTGATAGTATTGTATACAAGAATAAACAGATAAAACAGTTGCTATTATTAGTATAATATCAGAAACTTGAATATTAAGTAATTCAAATGGTAAATTACCAAATAAAGTTAATATAATACCAATCATTAAAAATATAGTTTTATACTTAGATGATTTTATAGAAGATACAACATGACGCTTACTAGCTACCATATACTTAATTACATCTACAATTATATCTCTTGTAACAATTATTAATGTAATTAATGGATTAATAATTCCTTGACTAGATAAAATTATCAATATAGAATTTACTAAAAATTTATCTGCTATCGAATCTAGCATTGTACCTAAATCAGTAACCATATTTTTTTTACGTGCTACCTTACCATCTATTATATCAGTTATAAAAGCTATAATAAATAAAAATCCTGCTATTAAATATTTTATATCTATAACAATCAATTCATTAATAAATAATTTAGTTTGTGTTATACCTAATGTATCTAATGGAAACAAAAGTATAAAAATAATTAAAATGGTAAGAACTATTCTTGAAATAGTTATTTTATTTGCTACGTTCATAAAAACCTCCATAAACTAAATTATCTACTTTATCTTTAGGCTTAGCAATTGAATAAAGCAAAAATATTATTATTCCTATAAGTAAAAATATAGAAATATAAGCAATAATTTGAAATAAAGTATCATTTTTTCTTTCAATTGTATAAGGAGATCTAATCCTATTTTCTTCTAATTTTTTATTTTTACTTTCTTTTTTTATATCTTCTAAAGATAATTTTGATGTATAATCAAATAAATATTCATTAAATTCATCTACCAAATCATCTTTATTTAAACCTAAATATTTAGAATAATCTCTTATAAAATATTTTATAGACGCTATATCCTGAAATGAAGAAACATCCCCACTTTCAAGAAGTTCTATTTTACTTGGCTCCAATTTCAAATCCTGGGATACTTC
>ERZ859923.820-NODE-820-length-15276-cov-1.932790_pt1 | contig 15276 bp, 12 predicted proteins | sample MGYA00510116_ERZ859923 | MGnify/ENA primary metagenome ERZ859923 (study PRJEB30046, sample SAMN00715168) | human gut metagenome | study: EMG produced TPA metagenomics assembly of the A metagenome-wide association study of gut microbiota in type 2... | reverse complement strand
CCCTCAAAACGGCTGGCGGCTTTGGTTGCAGAAATGGCGCAGATAGGCTATAATAAGGCAATATCAATAGATAATATTACGAAGACAGGAGTAAACGAATGAGAGAACAACGATGGAAGAGATTGCGAACCGGACTATTGATTATTGCCTTTTCGGCGATTGGAATGCTTGAATATGTGCAGTTAGTACAGGCATTTGATTTACCACAGATGATGTTAGTCGTTCCGGTGGTGTCCGTGATTGCCATGCTTTTACTTGGAAAATACAGTTTTTTTGTGCCGGTCTGCACGATTGTACTTGCGAGTGCATATCAGATTTTGGCGGGAAGTGAAAATGCGGTAGCAGAGCTTCAGACCAGTGCAAGAAGTATCGCAATTATTTTATTTGAATGTCTGCTTGTGCTTATGATCGCACAGTTTATCGGATTGGGACTTGGGGCAGCTGCCCGCACATTAGGAAAGAAAAATAAAAAAAGAGTGGTAAAGATTGTTATCGGCGTAGTCTTTGCGGTTGTTTCGCTTGTGCCGTATCTGCTTTTATTCCATAATCCGCTGTATCCTATGACAGCAAGACACCGTTTAAAATCATTTGCGGACAAGACTATTACCGACTATCCGATTGCGGATAAAAAAGTGTATTATTCTTTGAATGATTCGCGGTACATGTGCCGTGTTATTATGTCTGACGGACAGGTTCGCGTGCTGTATTTAGATGAGAACGGAGAAGCAAAGCGGCAGTAGTTTACAGGACTCCGAAACTCTTTAAAACAAAAATCCAAAGCGTTAGAGTCAGTGATGACAAAAGTGTCGTCAGGACAATGATGCTGGATGTCAATATGCCATCGTTTCCGGTGTTTTTTGCCATAATGTAGCTGGAAACCGTAGTCGGTGAGCCAAGCATAACAAGCAGTGCCATGAGTTCCTGATTGCGGTAGCCAAAGAAGACGGCAAGCGGCAAAAACAGACTGGCAAGCAGAATCAGTTTGATAAAAGAAGCAAGAAGGGTCGGTTTCATTTTTTTCAATGCTTTTTTTCCTTCAAAGCTGGCACCGATGGAAATCAATGCGAGAGGGGTTGCTGTGTTTGCCACACTTCCAATGGCTTTATTAACAAACGATGGAAAATGCAGGTTCAATAAAGCGAATGGAAGTGCGATCAGAATACTAAGTAAAATCGGATTTTTCATGACATTGATAAAAGTTTCTTTCATATTTGGTTTTTTACCGCCGTTGTCACCTTTTAACGTAAGGATGATGACGGCGAAAATATTATATAAAGGAACGCAGCCGATAATCATTAAAGGAGCCATGCCGACGCTGTCATACATATTGTTGATGAAAGCAAGTCCTAAAATGGCGGCGCTGCTACGGTAAGAGCCCTGAATAAAGGCACCTTTTTGCTCTTCATTTTTCATGAATTTCTCGGTAAGTCCCCACAAAACGGCGATGGAAAAAATAGTGACAGAAAAACAGAATAACACATATTTTCCGTCAAAGGCAGAACCTACATTATTTTCTGTCAAATCCGAAAATAAAAGAGCCGGCAGTGCGATGCGGAATACGTAGCGGTCCGCTGTTTTGGTAAATTCATCGTTGATAATTTTTGTTGTTTTCAAAACCTTTCCTAAGATGATAAGTAAAAAAATAGGAAGTGTGGCGTTAATACTGTAAATTAAGTTTGACATAATAATTCCCCTTCTTAGGCCATCTCTAGAGTAGACCTACAAAACTATTTTACCATGTCTGTCAAGAGTATCGTGACAAATGGCGGTCTTTGTGGTACGATAAAACTATCTATAGTTTAAAAATTTTGATGGAGGTAATTAAGTATGTTAGAACAGTTAAAAAAAGAAGTATACGAAGCAAACATGGAACTTCAGAAAAAAGGACTTGTCATTTACACTTGGGGAAATGTAAGCGGAATTGACCGCGAAAACAATTATGTTGTTATTAAGCCAAGTGGAGTTGAATACGACGAATTGACGCCGGATGATATGGTGGTTGTTGATTTTGACCAGAATGTAATCGAAGGAAAATACCGTCCGTCTTCGGATACGGCAACACATATTGAATTGTACCGTGCATATCCTTCTTTAGCAGGTGTTGTCCACACGCATTCAACGTGGGCGGTAACATTTGCGCAGGCAGGAATGTCGATTCCGGCACTGGGAACGACACATGCGGATTATTTTTATGGAGATATTCCGTGTACAAGAGATTTGACCGCAGAGGAAATTAACTTGGATTATGAGAGAAATACGGGGCTTGTCATTATCGAGACAATTGGCGATAAAGACCCGATGGAAGTTCCGGGAATCGTTGTAAAGAACCACGGACCATTTGCGTGGGGAACAAGCCCGGCAAATGCCGTTTACAATGCGGTTGTTTTGGACAAAGTAGCAGAAATGGCGCACCATACACTGACATTAAATCCTCGTGTAAAACGCGCGCCGCAGTATTTGATGGATAAGCATTATTTCCGCAAACACGGAGCCAATGCTTATTATGGACAGGATAACTAATTTTCGTTATTTCTTCTCCGCGAGAGGGACAGGGCATCCTGTAAGACTTCCTGTTTGCCATCACGAAAACGGATAACAAGAGAATAGGTACCGCTGTACATTTCCGTTAAAGGAACGGTAAGTGTGTAGCGGTATTTTTCGTACAAAGCTTCGTCAAGCGGCGGATTTGTCAAATCAAGCTGGTAAATGCGGTCCGGATGACTGAATACAATTTCCTGAATCAAGTCACCGGTTGTGTTTACTAACAAACTGTCGCCGTTTATGGAAAATGTAATGCCGTAGGTATTTTTCATAAATTCTAAATCGGTAGCAGAAGATGTTTCTACCGAAGCTGCCTTGTAAAAGACCGGTGCTTTGAGCCAGCCGACGACCGGAAATTCAATTTTTTCCAGACATTCTCCAAAATGCGAAAACTGCTCTAATGAGTCGCTGATGACGGATTTGAAAAATTCCTGTTTCAGATGTGTGGCAGGAGATGTTACTTCTCTTTCATAAGGGGAGTAGATATGCTGGATTGCACCGGTTTCCCGGTTGATTTCGAATAATAACTTATCTCCTTTTTTGGCATCCGAAGAAAGCACTAATAAGTTTTTGTTTTCCGCAGAAATTTCGCCATACACGTCAAAAATGCCATCACCCACATAGTAGGTGCGGTAACATCTGCCAAGCAAATCCACCTCATATATGTGTGTTGGTAAAAGCCCCTGCTCTGTTTTTACCAGATAGTCCGGATGGACAATCAGAAAGTGTCCGTCCGAGAGCGGAATTAAATTATCATCTTTTGCCGGAAGCGATAAGAAATAACGATACATCCCCTGTTTGTCCTGGACGCATGGATAATGGTTTGTTTCGCTCAATGTGCCGGTATGCAATGTGATTTCACGGCTTTTAATAGGCTGGTTTGACTCGTCATATAATGTCAAAGTAATGATATTATCCGTGTTCTCGCATAAGCCGAAAACAGGAAGCACGTGATTGGTTGTGTACGTCATGGAATCGTAGTGCCAGGGCATACAAAAATCGCTCACAACCGTGTAAGATAAACGGCATCTTGTGTCGGTGTGAAACATGCAAAGTGCAGTGAGCGGTGTGATGCCATAGGGATTTAACAAAAGTTCCATCGACTCAAATGAAGTCGAGGCATCGTGGCTTCTTGCCCATAAAAGATTTTCTGCCATCCTTGTTTTCTCAGTCAGAGAAATTGTCACCGGAATCTGGCCGGATACCGTTTGATTTAAGCGCAGACGGTTAAGGCTCATAAAATCAATTTTATATTGTGTGACATGGCTTTTCAGCCATGAAGTGATTTTGTTTGGCATAAGATAAAATCTCCTTTGTACTTTTTACCCATTTTACCTATATAGTGTTATTATAGCAAAAAAAATATGTAAAAAGTATGTTTTTTTGTATAAATCACTCTTTTTTTACATATTTGCGGCACCGGATGAGCAGGTAAATGTTTGGAAGAAGGAGGAAAAGGTTAATAAAATCCGTCATTTCCCAGACAAGAGCAAGCGGCATAATGCCTCCGGCAAAAATCATAATGAGGTAAAGGGTCTGGTAACAACGCTCGTATTTTCCCTGAAACAAATAGTCAAATCCCTGTTTGCCAAGGTAACTCCAGCCAATTAATGTAGCAAGAGCAAAACTGATAATGGCAATGGATAAAATTTCATCACCGAAAAATGGAAGTTTTCCAAATGCGGCGGTTGTTAAGGCGGAGGCGGGAAGCGTCTGCCATTCGGACGGAAATTCCAGTTGATAGCAGACAAGGACAAGCCCGGTGATGGCGCAGAGAACGACGGTGTCCCAAAAGGTGGCGGACATGGAAATGGCGGCTTGTTTGACGGAATCATCTTCCGAGCAGTGGCCGGCAATCAGGCCGGTTGTGCCAAGCCCGGATTCGTTTGTAAAAAGCCCCCTTGCCACGCCATAGCGGATGGCTTTTCCCATCGTGTATCCGGCAAAACCGCCACCGATGGGAGGCAGTGCAAAAGCGGAGGAAAAAATTAATTTCAGAGAGGGCAGAAGATAATCTGCGTGCAGAATGAGATAGAGAAGACATCCGCCAAAGAAAAAAATAGCCATAGTCGGCACAATGGCGATGGAGACATTTTCAATCCATTTGCGTCCCTGCATTAAAATTAATCCCACAAAAAAAGCGGTTATAATCGCACAAGTGGCAGGCGGAAGCGAAAAGACCTGATGACAGGTTTCGGTTATTGCGTTGCTTTGTGTGGTGCATCCGATAAAAAATGCAGATAGCGTGAGGGCGGCACTGTAAAGAAGTGCAAGCGTTTTTTTGTGCAATAAAAAATGAAGAATATACATGGGTCCACCGTGTCCCTGATAGCGGAAATGGTGGCACAAAAACGTTTCGGCGTAAGTGGTTGCCATGCCTAAAAGTCCGGTGAGCCAGCACCAAAATACAGCACCCGGTCCGCCTAAGAAAACGGCGGTGGAAATGCCTATAATATTTCCGGTTCCAAGCGTAGCAGCGAGCGTTGTTGTAAGCGAACCAAAACGCCCAAATCCCTTTTTGTTTTTGCTGCCATCGGAAAGAGAAAGGGAGATGCCATATCCGATTTTTCGCTGCACAAGCCGTAAACGCAGGGTGAAGTAAACATGTGTGCCAAAAAGCATAACAAGAATAGGACCATTCCATAAAAGCTGATTTACATCAATTAAAAGTTTCAATCACAGACTCCTTTGGTTTCCTTTAGTTCATTGTATGAAAAATTTTGGCAAGTCATACTTTTGACAAGACCGTTTGCTAATCTCGTTGACAAATGAGATTTGGAGGAAGCTATGAAGAAACAATTCACATTCATCGAATCGATGATAAAGGTGGGAGTGATTGGTTTCGGCGGTGGGAATGCACTGATTCCGGTATTGGAGCAGGAAGTGGTAAACGAAAAAAAACTGGTAAGTAAAGATGAGTACGACAAGTCGGTTATTGCCGCAACGCTGACACCGGGGGCACTTCCGGTTGAAATTGCATCGGGGATTGGTCTGCATGTCGGCGGCATCGGTGGGATGCTTGCGGGCGGGGTATTGATGCCTCTTCCGGGAGTTGTGTTTACGGTATTGTATTTAATGCTGCTTAGCGGTGCGGATTCTAATATTTTACAGCAGATTCAGTATGCTTCCATCGGCATTACAGCGTTTATTTTGTGCCTTTTGACGCAATACATTGTGCAGACATTAAAGGCGTACCGCCACTCTAAATTCCGGGTGGCCGCATGGTTCGTAATTCTATTTGTGTTTATTGCAACGGGTGGAAATTATCTTTGCCGTATTTTTGGGTTAGGAATCCGGTTTCCTAAATTCTCGACAATCCAGATACTTTTGCTTACACTTTTAGGAAGTGTTGTTGTAGGATTATTGTACCAGAAAAAGACGAAAAAGAAGGACAAAAAGCCAAAACTGGCAGCCGGAAAACTGGGGGGCAGACTTTTGTTATGGGTTTTATTTCTGCTTTTGTTTTGTCTGCCGGCACTTTTTATGATGTGGCGTGAAGCGGCGGGCTTTGTAGGGCAGGGCGCTGTGGCTTCCTTTTTGTCATTTGGTGGCGGAGATGCCTATTTATCCATTGCCGACGGTCTTTTTGTGCCGGAATATATTTCAGAAAGTGACTTTTACAATCATCTGGTTGTAATTGTAAATGTGCTGCCGGGGTCTATTTTGTGCAAGACTTTGGCAGGGATCGGTTATTTGTGCGGAGAGGCGGTCGTTGGAACGACAGCCGGTGGATTTGCCTTTGCGGTGGCGGGATTTGCCTGTAGTGTTGCCTGCTCTTGTTTGATTTTTTATCTGGTTTACCACTTGTATGACAGACTGGAAGGATGTGCCATTTTTAAGGTAATCAAAAAGGCAATTCGCGTTGTTGTTTCGGGACTTTTGCTTACCGTGATGACAGGGCTTTTGTTGTCCGAGATGGAGATTAATTCAAATCCTGAGCTTCCGCGTTTGGCGGTTCCCACAATGATTGCTTTCTTTTGTTTCATAAATCTGATATTATATCATAGGAAATGGAAAAACATCGGACGCATTGTCGTATCGCTTGTGCTTGCTTTTTTACTGTGCAATGTGCTCGAAGTTTAGAAACAAAGGAAAGCAGGTTATATTTATGCATATTTGGAAACATTTTTCTACGATTACAAGGCACCGTCATAAAGTAATCGTGCATTGCTTTATGGCAGGAATTTTCTGGCAGGGGCTTAGACATGACTTGTCAAAATACAGTCCGGCGGAATTTATTCCGGGGGCAAGAAATTATCTGGGAGATAAAAGTCCGAACGAAAAAGAGAGGGAACGGTACGGCTTTTCGCGTGCGTGGCTTCATCATCAGGGACGCAATAAACACCATTTTGAATACTGGGTTGATTACAATCCGAAGTTAAACCGGAAAGAACCGGTGGAGATGCCAACCCGTTATTTGATTGAAATGTTTTGCGACCGCGTGGCGGCAAGTAAAATTTATTATGGGGATGACTATGATATAGAGAAGCCGTTTCTTTATTTTGACAAAGGGAGAAAACGACGCTGGATGCACCCGGTAACGTCGCAGAAATTAGAGGATTTGCTGATTATGCTGCGCGATAGGGGGGAAAAAGAGACGTTTTCATACATTAAACACGTGATGAAACCGGAAGGAAAAAAAGATAAAGCTCATTGGAAATAAAAACTAAAAAAGCCTTTTTTGTGACAAAAACCTATGATAGGATTTCTTCCAGAACATGGGTGGACATGCGATTTCATTAAAGGAGAAAAGGAAAATGACGGAAAATGTTATTTGGCAGCCGAATAAGGTCTCGGCAAAAGACCGTTATCGTGTGCTCGGACAAAAGGGGCTTGTTGTTTGGTTTACGGGACTTTCCGGTTCCGGAAAATCAACAATTGCGGTAGAACTGGAGAAAATGTTGAATGATGCAAAAAAAGCAGTTTATCTTTTAGACGGAGATAACATTCGACATGGAATCAATTCGGATTTGGAGTTTACGGATAAGGACCGTGATGAAAACATACGGCGGATTGGAGAAATTTCTGCCCTGTTTTGCGACGCAGGAGTTATTACACTGGCTGCTTTTATTTCCCCGTTTCGTAAGATGCGCCGGTTTGCGAGAGGGCGCGTCGGGGAAAATCAATTTCTTGAGGTATATGTGAGTACGGATTTTGAGACCTGTTGTAAGAGGGATCCAAAAGGTTTGTACAAAAAGAATATTAAAAATTTTACGGGAAAAGATTCCGGTTATGAGAAGCCGGAGAATCCGGAAATTGTTTTGGATACCATACATTTCACACCACAGGAGTGTGCAAAAGTTGTATATCAGGAAATTTTAAAAAGAATGAATTAGCAAAACGTGCATGGAGGAACAAAAATGGATAATTATTTTGTGTCTTCGTGTAAGAGGGTGAAGGATTGGATTTGCAGGCAGTTTGGGCAAAAGGAAAAAAAGACGGTTCACCACAAGAAACTTGCCGATGGCGGTGAGGTGATTGTGTGGGAAACCGGACGAGCAGGTGAAGAAGCGGCGTCGTATGAGAATTTATTTCTCCGCAAAGAAATCGCAGGATTTCGCACGAATATACGTCGTGAGCAGTCCTGTTCCATAAAGTCACTGACTAGAGACTATTTGTATAAGCAGCTTCTGAGCAGTGGTGAGTACACGTTTGACCATATGCTCGTTATAAAAGATCCATATGGAGAGGCACCGTTGACTGCACTTGCTTTGTTCATGTTAGAAGAGCCGGCATGTGTCCGTGTTACGACAAAAGGAAATTTAAAGGTGACGGATTTTGTTACAGAACTTCCTAAGAAAAAAGAGCATCGAGTGCCGATTTTAGGGATGTATGCTGAAAAGGCAAATGACATCGTCATAGAGATTCTCGATGATGAGGGAAACTGCGTAAAAAGCCATACTTTCACGATACGAACGAAAAGACTGCCGAAGTCACTGCGCAACGTGATTACGGTGAAAAAATGGACCGACAAACCGGCGTATTCCAATATTATGATAAATGGCGGTGTCAAGATTCATACCTGCGTGTTTGATATCGAAGGGAAAATACGTTATTATCTCAGCCGCAAACCGAGAGGATATGGTATTTTTCCATTATCGGATGGTCACTTTTTTTACATGGAAAAATATATTTCCGTGCCATCCTATTCCAATCCCCAGACAGTAGAGTCTTATGATATGGACTATTTCGGTCGTGTGTTTCGAACCTATCTGACGGAAAAAGGGGTTCACCACACGGCGGAAGAAAAGGCAGGCGGTAACATTCTCACCGGAAGTAATTCAATGCTTGAGCATACGGAGGACTGCGTTATTGAGATTGACAGACAGACCGGTGAAATTGTGTGGCAGTTAAATATGGCAGAGCTTTTTGATGAAACCTATCAGAATATGATGGACTGGTGCCATGTAAATTCCGCTGCGTATTATGAAAAAGACCGCACGATTTTGATTTCCCTCAGAAATGTGCATGCGGTAATTTGTGTAGATTACGATACGAAAAAACTCCGCTGGATTTTATCCGACCCGAAATTCTGGGAGGGAACAAAGATGACACCATATCTTTTGCAGCCGGAAGGTGATGTCAAATGGTGTTACCAGCAGCATGCGGCATTTGAAATTGCACTCCCGGATGAATCGAATCCACAGAAAAAACGGATTATTGTTTATGATAATCACTGGGCAAAGCGTCGAAAGGCGAAGTCTTTTGATAAAGATCCGCTCAGTTATGTGAGTTTTTATGATATTGATGAGGAAAAGAAAACCGTTTCGCTGCATAAACGATTTGCCGGACCAAAGACAAGAATCCGTGCAAATGGAATCTATGTTCCTGACAAAAAGCGTGTGTATAATATGGCAGGTTCTTATGCAGAACCGGTGGACGGTGATGGCGGTGGTATTTTCGAATACGATTATGAGACCGGCGAGGTGCTTTCCGAGTTTGGTGTAAAACCGGGATTTTTCCGCGCGTATCCGTTTGAGCCGAATGTGCAGGAACTCGCAGAGCCGATGCAGGTGACCGGCGATTATCAGGTCGGTCAGATTAAACAGCCGCAAGAGATATCAAGCAGCAAATACTGCAAGTTAAAGTCGGAAAAGAAACATCATATCAAGAGTGCTGCTATCGAATATGAGATGCAGGAAGATTTACTCTTTGTGAATAACGTAGACCACGAAGTGGAAAAAGTTTATTTTATTGGTGACAAAGGTGGTTATCAGGTTGACTTTGATGACACATACCAGACAATGGATGTGTTCCGCACGATGGTTTATAAAGTTGCCATGCAGCTAACCAATCTGCCAAAAGATAAATATAAAATTTATTTGCAGGTGAAAGGTGAACTGCAGACAACAAAAAAATATATCAATATATCAGCCGTTAATTAACTTTTCATAAGCTGCATAATCGGCAGCGTAGTATTGTCTGCCGATGAGCACCATGAGCAAGTCGCCGGGCAGAATTTCGGTGTCGCCTTTCGGCGTAATCGTGTGACCGTCACGCTCAATGGATGCAACCAATGTATTTTTCTGCCAGTCAATCTGGCAGATTTTTTTATGGCAGACCGGACTGTCAAAAGGAATGACATAAGTAACCAAAACTTTTTCTGCCGATTCTTTAATTTCCAGTTCAGTCTGTTTGTTCAGAATATTTTCCAAAAGGGACGTGTAAATCGGTTTGCTGCCAAGCAGGTTTGCAATGATATAAGCAATACTGCTCACGACAGCGATGTCTAACATCCGGTGCATATTGCCGGTCATTTCGGTAATCAATACAATACCGGTAATCGGCGCACGCACGATGCCCGCAAATAATCCCGCCATGCTGATAACGATAAACTGGGGAAGTAAATCGTTTGGCAGGGAGAGAGCGTGGATGGAAAGGTTTCCGAAAATTGCCCCGATGTAGGCGCCTAAAATCAGAAGTGGGAAAAAGATTCCACCGGGTGCGCCGCATCCGAAACTAACTGCCGAAAATAAAAATTTAACGACAAGTAAAATGCAAATCATGGAAAGTTCCGGTTTCCCATGCTCTAACAAAGCAATCATGCTGTGACCGCCGGCTAATACCTGCGGAAGGGTGAGACCAAGAATCCCGGAAATGACAAAAACAAAGGCAATCCGGATTTCTTTTGGTATTTTTTTCAAACGGTGGAAAAAAGCCTGCATTTTTAACATGACAAAATTATATCCGGCACCCGCAAGACCAAGCAAAATACCAAGCAATGCTAACAGCCAATAATAGCGGAGTGCAAGAGTCGATGTCGTAAACGAAAAAATAGCAGACTGTCCAAAAAATATTTTTGAGACGAAGTCGGCGCACACCGTGGCAATCAGACCAGCGACTAACATTGTGCGGTCAAAGGCGTGGTGGATTTCTTCAAGAACAAACATAATGCCGGCAAGCGGTGCATTAAAGGCGGCGGCAAGTCCGGCACCTGCGCCACACGATAACAGACCGATTTCTGTTGTTTTATCATAGTTTCTAAGGCGGGAATAACTTTTTGCCACCATCGCACCAAGCTGAATGGACGGGCCCTCTCTTCCAAGGGACAGACCGCCGAAGATACTAAGTGTACCACCGGTGAATTTGGCTAAAACGACACGCCAAAAACTCTGGTCCAAATAACCGCGGACCTCCCCTGAAACCTGCGGGATCCCGGAACCGGCAGCCATTGGCTCCCATTTCACAATCTTTGCGACAATACATCCCATCAAAATAAGAGCGGCAAACCAGAGGGCGGTAACACCTGCATTTCCGCGTATGAAATTCAGAACCGCATATAATCCGCTCTCTGCATAAGTTAGGCAGTATCGGTATAGAACGGCAGTCAAGCCGGCCAAGACACCGATTAAAGCACCTTCTATAACGAGTGTAATACTTCGCTTTGCCGTATTGTTTTCCAATTTTTCCAAAGTATGTTGATATTTATTCATAGGTAAACTTTCTCCTTGTTGTTTTCTTTATCCAATCAACCAGAGATATTTTACATCCAAATGCATTATTTTGCAAATACCCTCTTATTGCTCCTAAATGTAATGAAATTAAAAAATCTTTGCCGTTATAAAACCGTAATCGTACATTCCTTTGTTACACCGTCAATCGATGCCCGGATTTTTGTTGTGCCACGTTTTATTGCCGTGACTTTTCCGCGGCTGTTGACGGTGGCTACACTTTTTTTCTGAGACTTCCATGTTACTTTTTTCCCAGAGGACACTTTTGCTGTCAGAAGAAGTGTCTGATTGCGGGACAAAGATGCAGAAGTATAATTAAGTGTAACTTTAGGTTTTTTTACCGTGACATGACAGGTTTTTTTTGTACCGTCTGCCTTTGCGGTAATTGTAGTCTCTCCTGGTTTCTTTGCTGAAATTTTACCGTTTTCGTCAATTTCGGCAACGCTTGATTTTTGAGATTTCCATGAGATAGGTGACCTATTTGAGGTCTGCCCTTTCAGAGTAACCTGCGCTCCGTTTTCCATTGTAATGGAGGCGGTTGATAATGAAATGATAGTTTTCGTGACGGTAATTTTACAACTGGCTTCCCCACCTGCGACTTTTCCTGTAATCGTGCAGGTGCCCGCTTTTTTTGCGGTGACTCTGCCATATGTATTTACCGAGGCGACAGCGCTACTGCTTTTAAACCGAACCCACTTGCCGTTGCTTGCAATTCCCGCAAGAGTAAAAGAATCGCCAATTTTTAATGTGGCACGATATCGGGAAAGAATTACAAGAGCCGGTGAGGCGGCATCTGCTGTCAAAGGTGCGGAAAAAACAGAGGCGGTAAACAGTACCGCTGTACATAAAAGGGCAATGCTCCGCCGGCAAGCCGCTTTCAAAAAAATAGACGTGTGTTTCATGATAAACCCTCCTTTTGTGGAGCAATAAGAGGGTAAATACAAGATAACACACGTCTAGTCATAAATCAAGTATTATTTTTTATTCTTTATCTTCTTCTCGTCCGGGTAAAATGGCATTTAACAAAATGCCCATAATAGCGGCAATGGCAAGACCGGTTAAAGTGATGCTTGTTCCTGCAATCTGGAAGGTAAGTCCGGAAGAGAAACCAAGTCCGCATACTAAAATGGTAGCCGCAATAATTAAGTTTCTTGATTTGGTGAAATCAACTTTGTTTTCTATGACGTTGCGAACACCGATGGCGGCAATCATACCGTAGAAAACGGAAGTGCCGCCAACGATAGCTGCCGGTAGGGTACTGATGATACCGGCAAATTTCGGGATGAAACTTAAAACGACAGCGTAAATAGCAGCCAGACGGATTACTTTCGGATCATGTACACGGCTCAGTTCCAAAACACCTGTATTTTCACCGTAAGTGGTGTTGGCAGGACCGCCAACCAAGGCAGAAAGGGAAGTTGCCAGACCATCACCGATTAATGTGCGGTGAAGACCGGGATCTTCTACATAATTTTCTCCAACGGTTGCGGAAATGGCGGAAATATCGCCGATATGCTCCATCATGGACGCAATGGCAATCGGAGCCATAGCAAGGATTGCAGTTAAGTCAAATTTACAAAACTCAAATGGTGGAACATTAACCCAGGAAGCTTTGGCAATTTCTGCAAAATTAAAGATGGCGGAACCATCCGGATTTGTGATACCGCAAAAGTGCAGAATCAAGGCAACAGCGTAAGCACCGGCAATGCCGAGAAGAATCGGAATGATTTTCCACATACCTTTTCCCCAGATGTTGAAAATCACAATGATGGCAAATGCGATAATGGCTAACAGCCAGTTTGTCTGAACATTATTAACTGCGGATGGTGCTAAGCTTAAGCCGATGCAGATAATAATCGGACCGGTGACAACCGGTGGAAGAAAACGCATCGCACGTTTCACACCGACTAGTTTGATAATCAGTGCAAGCACCAGATACAGAGCACCGGCTACTACGATACCACCGCAGGCGTAAGGCAGTTTTTCGCCCATGGACATATCTTTGAAAATTCCGGTGTCCAATTTGGAAACGGTTTCAAATCCGCCGAGAAAGGCGAACGAAGAACCAAGAAAAGCGGGAACTTTTAATTTCGTACACAAATGGAAGAAAAGTGTGCCGACACCGGCGCAGAATAATGTAACCTGAATGGAGAGCCCCTCTCCTTTAAAATAGTTGTTTACCAGAATCGGTACTAAGATTGTGGCACCAAACATGGCGAACATATGCTGTAGACCTAACAGTAGCATTTTGGGGATGCCAAGCGTTCTGGCATCGCGGATTGCATTGTTTTTTGTTTCCATAAGAAACCTCCTCATAATCGTTATTGAGTTTATTATAAAGAAAAAAAGTTCATCTGACAAGCATTGTTGCAATTGTGGCGTAAGAATAGTAAAATGAGGGAGGAAATGGAAAGGTGAACAAAGATGAAGAAGAGATTTACGGCGGGTGTTTTATTAGCCATTTTTACATTTTTATTTTTAGAGACAGAATATTTATTTGTGAATATAATGAGTGCGTTTTCATCTTCGCAGCAGGCGGTTAGTGCGCAGGGAATTGTGCTGGGTGTCAGCGTCATTGGTTTTGTTTTATATGCTCTATTTCACAGGATAAAATCTGCTTTTGTAAAAAGAGTGGTGACAGTCATGTTTCCACTTATTATGGCGGTCTGCTTGTTCTTTTTATATGAAGCGGATAGTTACGCCATCTGTCTTTTTGCAGGCTGTGTTGTATTTGTGCTGCTTGGATTGTTTGGCAGTGCTCTGCATTATCATGCACTTTTTTATGTTGGCAGAGATTCGCACCTGGCACTTTTGATTGGTGTGGCTTATGCACTGGGGTTACTTTTTCAGTTTATATGTAACAATCTTGTTCGCAGCCAGATGGTACAGTTGATTTTTGTATTTATTCTTTTTGCCGCCACGGTTTATTATCTGCTCATACGAAAGGAAGCAGTGGAGTTAGAGCCTGTGGACAAGGGGGAAAAACAGAAGAAAATAACAGGGTTTATATTGGTTTTATGTGTTTTGTGTATGACGATGATTTTTGCGGCATTGGATAATGCGGTTACGCTGCAGCATGCAAAGGGAAGCTTGGATGTTGGACAGTGGCCGAGGCTTCTATTGGCGGGAAGGGGGATTTTGGGCGGGTTTTTTTTTTATTTTTAAAATTCCCGCCATAAAAAGTCATTTCGTTTGAATGTAAAATCACGTTATGTGACTTATCCAGCTCTCCCTGAATAGAAACTTTTGAACCAGAGGCAAAAAAATGAACATACCCAGATGAATCAAGCCCTGCAGTAATAGATCTTGCCGTATCATTGGCTGTTATTGTATAAGTTTTTCCATCTATAGTGATTGTTCCGGTCTCACCTGCCGCCAGATTTAAAGTTTTGCTGTTTGCGTTTTCAACATTTGTATAATAAACATAGTCATTTATTTTTCCTGCTACTGTATTCGTTCCGGAACCGCCATCAATTTGCAGATAATTACTCACAGCATTAATAATATTAAAGGTATCATTACCGCCTTCACCCAAAATATTAAAATTACTACCTAGACCATAGATATTAAATACGTCATCTCCATTCCCACCGGCTGCTTTATATGAAGCATTTCCAGGCTTATATAGATTCAAAATATCGTTACCATCGCCTCCAAACAAACTTGCCTCTATAGAATTAAGATTCAGTACATCATCTCCGGCTTCTCCATGTCCAAAAGAATGCTGATTATTTATTGTAATAGTATCATTTCCTCCCTGACCATACAATTGATTTGACTGATA
>ERZ859923.811-NODE-811-length-15451-cov-2.135295_pt1 | contig 15451 bp, 9 predicted proteins | sample MGYA00510116_ERZ859923 | MGnify/ENA primary metagenome ERZ859923 (study PRJEB30046, sample SAMN00715168) | human gut metagenome | study: EMG produced TPA metagenomics assembly of the A metagenome-wide association study of gut microbiota in type 2... | reverse complement strand
GAAAATATTGATGAAAAGAAAGGCGGCAGTTTATGAAGAAAATTGGATTTTTAACAAGCGGTGGAGATTGCCAGAGCTTAAATGCAACTATGCGTGGTGTTGCAAAAACATTGTACCAGACATATTCTGATGTGGAGATTTACGGTATCATTGAGGGTTATAAAGGACTTATCTATGGAAATTACAGAAAAATGAAACCGAGTGATTTTTCAGGGATTCTTACCGAGGGAGGAACCATAATCGGAACATCAAGACAGCCGTTTAAGAAGATGCGTGAGCCTGATGAGAACGGACTTGATAAAGTTGAGGCAATGAAGTCAAACTACAGAAAGTGGGGACTTGACTGTCTTGTAATACTTGGCGGAAACGGTACTCATAAGACAGCAAACCTTTTGAGTGAGGAGGGCTTAAATGTAGTCACACTTCCAAAAACTATCGACAATGACATCTGGGGAACAGATATAACATTTGGTTTCCAGAGTGCCGTGGATATTGCGACTACGGCGATTGATTGTATTCACACGACAGCGTATTCGCACGGAAGAGTATTTATCGTGGAAGTTATGGGACATAAAGTTGGATGGCTTACACTTCATGCCGGGATTGCCGGGGGGGCAGATGTGATTTTGATTCCGGAAATACCATATGATATTGACGCTGTGGTACAGGCAATTCAGAAGCGCACGGATGCCGGAAAGCGTTTTTCGATTCTGGCAGTGGCAGAGGGTGCAATTAGTAAGGAGGACGCACTTCTTACGAAGAAAGAGAGAAAAGCAAAATTAAAGAATAATCCGTATCCAAGTGTTTCCTATAAAATAGGAGCAGAGATTGAGGAGCGCACCGGGCAGGAAATTCGCATTACGGTGCCGGGACACACACAACGCGGGGGAAGCCCGTGTGCGTATGACCGTGTGATTGCCAGCCGCCTTGGGGCAGCAGCGGCTCAGTTGATCTTAGAAGAAAAATACGGATACATGGTTGGATTTAAAAATAGAGAAATCATTCCGATTCCGTTAGAAGAAGTAGCGGGTAAATTAAAGATGGTAGACCCGGATTCTTCCATTATCCGCGAGGCGAAAAATTTGGGCATCAGTTTTGGTGTGTAACAGAAAGAGGCAATTATGTCATATCAGGCTTTATATCGGAAATATCGTCCCAAGGACTTTTCCAGTGTCCGGGGGCAGGAACATATTGTAAAAACGCTCACAAATCAGATTCAGGCGGACCGGATTGGACATGCTTATTTGTTTTGCGGAACGAGAGGAACCGGAAAAACGACGGTTGCCAAAATTTTTGCAAAGGCAGTAAACTGTGAAAATCCGGGACCGAATGGTCCTTGTGGTGAGTGTGCAATGTGTAAGGCAATTGAGGAGCAGTCTTCCATGAACGTAGTGGAAATCGATGCGGCATCGAATAACCGTGTGGATGACATCCGGCAGGTGATTGATGAAGTGCAGTATTCACCGGCAGAGGGACGTTTCAAAGTGTATATTATTGACGAGGTGCATATGCTCTCGACAAGCGCATTTAATGCACTTTTGAAAACATTGGAAGAGCCGCCTTCCTATCTGATTTTCATTTTGGCAACGACGGAGGCACATAAGATTCCACTTACCATTTTGTCGCGCTGCCAACGCTATGATTTCAAACGGATTCAGGTGGAAACAATTGCGGCAAGACTGCGGGAATTATTAGAAATAGAAGGAATTGAGGCAGAAGACAAGGCGCTCACATACATTGCGAGACAGGCAGACGGCGCACTGCGTGATGGCTTAAGTCTTTTGGAACAGTGTATTTCTTTTTATTTCGGACAGAAATTAACATATGAAAATGTTTTGAAAATTCTTGGTGCTGTCGACCACAGTGTATATCACCGGTTGATGGAGGCTTTGATAAAAAATCAGGTCGATGGCGTGATTGCCATTGTGGCTGAGATGGTTGAGCAGGGCAAGGATTTATCACAATTTGTCAATGAACTGATTTGGTATCTGCGCAATCTTTTGGTTGTGAAAACTGCGGATGAGGCAGAGCAGTTAGTGGATATGTCGGAGGAAAACAGGCAGGAACTTTCCCGTTTTGCCGAGCAGATTGAATTAGAAATTTTGTTCCGCTATATCCGTATTTTGTCGGATTTGGCAAATGACATGAAATATGCAAACAATAAGCGTGTCATGCTTGAGATGGCGATGATTCGCTTGTGTCGTCCGCAGATGCAGACGGATTACGATTCGCTGATTCAGCGGTTAAATCAGTTGGAACAGAAGAATGAACAGTGGCAGGAGATGATGGAGTCCGGCACCTTTGTGGCAGCGCAAAGCGCGGGAACATCTGAGAACAAGTCGGTAATTAAGCCACAGAGAGAAATTCGTCCTGAAGCAGTTCCTGATGATGTAAGAGATGTGGTGGCAAACTGGAACCAGATACTTGGACGAATCGATCAGGTGTCGCGGTCTATGCTTTTAGATGTGAGGATTTCCGTATCGGAGGCTGGGAAATTAGTCCTTGCCTTTACGCAGGGAATGCCTGCCGAGTATTTTAAAAAAGAGGAAAATCAGCAGGTGCTGATTGAAGCAGCCGGTCAATTGACGGGCAAAGAGATTTCGCTAGATGTACGGTTTGTGGAAAATCGTCAGGAAATGAATGCTTTGCCGGAGCTGCGGAATATAATAAAAAATGTAGAAATTGAAATGTTGGATTGACCGACATAGAAAAAGAAAGGAAGAAGAAAAATGGCAAGAAGAGGTGGATTTCAGGGCGGAATGCCGGGAAACATGAATAATTTGATGAAACAGGCGCAGAAAATGCAGCGTCAGATGGAAGTAACACAAAAAGAAATGGAAGAAAAAGAGTATGAAGCGACGGCTGGCGGCGGTGCCGTTACGGTAAAAGTTTCCGGTAAAAAAGAAGTTCTTTCCGTAAAATTGAGCGAAGAAGTTGTTGACCCGGATGATATTGAAATGTTAGAGGATTTGATTGTGGCAGCAACGAACGAGGCATTGCGCCAGCTCGAAGAAGACAGCGCAAAATCCATGGAAGCGTTGACCGGCGGATTGAACCTTGGCGGAGGCTTCCCATTCTAATGGAATACTACGGAAGTCAGATTAATAAGCTTATCGAGGAGCTTTCAAGGCTCCCGGGAATAGGTGCTAAGTCGGCACAGCGTCTTGCATTCCACATTATTGGAATGCCTAGAGAGCAGGTGGACAGTCTCTCAAGTGCCATTGTAAATGCCAAGACGAATGTAAGATACTGTAGCTGCTGTTGTACACTGACAGATGAAGAGCTGTGTCCGATATGCAGCAATCCAAGCCGCAACCACAGGGTTATCATGGTTGTGGAAAACACGAGGGACATGGCAGCGTATGAGAAAACACAGAAGTACGATGGTGTGTATCATGTCCTTCACGGTGCTATATCTCCGATGCTTGGCATAGGACCTAACGATATTAAACTCAAGGAGCTTATGAAGCGCCTTGAGGGTGATGTGGACGAAGTTATTATTGCCACCAATTCAAGTCTGGAAGGGGAAACAACGGCAATGTACATAAGCAAGCTTGTAAAGCCTACCGGAATCAAGGTAAGCCGTATAGCGAGCGGCGTGCCGGTTGGCGGTGACCTGGAGAATATAGATGAGGTGACACTGCTTCGTGCACTTGAGGGAAGAACACAGTTGTAGGGGTCATTGTCAATGCCGCAGGAGAATATTTTAGTAAACGATATAATAACAGATCACAGAGAGCGTATGCTGAACCTTAAGAAGTATTACCCGTTCTTCAAGCTGTCGGAGGTGTCCTTTTCATGGTACAGGGAAGGGATGTACGACAGCCTTGACATGGGGTATATTCTCATGGCGGTACTGCGCTTTTTTATTGAGGAAAACAATTTCAAGGAGAGGGACGTCACCTATACGGAATATGCCGCCTTTATGAGCAGGTGTATAAGACGTGACTTCAAGCTCAATCCGCCTTCGGGGGATATGAGCATTCTTGTTGAATATATTTTTGACAAATTAAAAAATGACGGTAAGCCGTTCATTTTCCGGTATTTTGATCCGGTTGACAGAAAGAAAAAGATATCAAGGGTGAGACTTATCGAGAGCCGCATAGAGGACGGAACGGTATGGTATTCAATCAGCCCGGAGGGAATCGAGTTCTATCTGGACACGAAGGAAATCAAGGACGAGAGCAGGATAAGCGTTGAGCAGCTCCTTCTTGAGAAGATGATACAGTCTAAGGATTTCAAGGGTGGAACGGATGTGGTGCGCCGCATAAACAAAGAGGTGGACTGTCTGTGGCTCAGGAAAAACCGTGTAATGTCGCTGCTTGCCTCGGATATTTTTTCCGGGCTTGAGGCGTATGAGGATTTTTTTGCCACAGGAGTAAAGTGGTTCGAGGAGGAGCAGAAGCTCTTTATAAAGAATTCAGAGCTTATACAGGCGGCTCAGAAAAGAGCGGAGACGGACAAAAATAATGATGATTATGCCTCGTATCTCAAGATAACGGGAGAAATATACCAGCTTGATACGGAGCTTAAGATAGCCATGAATAATCATCTGAAGCTGTTGTCAGCATGCACCCGGCTTGGGATAATGGCAGATGAGATGGTAAAAAAGGCGAAGCTTGGAAGGCTGAGACCGAGCTTTGATTTCAGAAATGCGCTGGAGCTTGCCATGAAGAATGATGACATAACACTTCTTGGCATGCTGGTGCGCCCTATAATGGGACTCAACACCCAAAAAACCTTGGGAATAAAAAGAATCGAGGATCTGATAACCTACAAGCCGGGACGCGATGACAAGGCGGAGCTTATCACAGACACCGTTCCGGAGAATATCGTATATGATGATGAGCTTGAGGATGAGAGAATACGCGGCAACTATTCGGCACTCATAAAGGTTCTGTTATCGCTCCTAAAGAGAAGGGATTGCATTGACCTCAGAACCTTCAACGAATGTGCCGCAAGGATTTTCGGCGAGGAGCTGTTTGAGAATGGTGACTACTACTCATTCATTGTGCATCTGTGCCAGAAAAAGGAGTACAGCTTCGAGGCGGACAGACAGAAGCCGGAGACATTTCTTGATGAAATCTTCCATGACTGTGCCCAGACCCAGGAATACGCTTCCTGTCTCGGAACCCACTTCACCATAACCCCCGCCGACCCACCCGATGAAATCGAGCTTGCAGAAGGCTTCACGGTATCAAACATACTTTTTACAAAACAGTAAACAGCAAAAACTAAAACAACGCCAATATAGTTAAATTACACAACGTCCGGGTCAAAAAAAAGTAGAAAGGAACACACACACATGGAGCAACGCAATCTGGAAAAAGCCCTTGAGCTTGCCGCCGCACTGATAAGAGGAGACAGAGTGAGTGCGTCAGGCGGCAATGTGGCACTCTATGAGGAATATTCTTCCAATTCGCAGGTATATGATGCGCTCAGGCTGATTTTAAAGAAGTTCGGGCTGGAGCTTTATGAATATAATAATGCACTGTTTGTCAGTGCGGATGAGGATAACGCCGGCATGGGAGATGCCGGCTTTGGCTTTACTAATGAGGAGCTGAGGCACGCTCTTGGTGTCAGGGTGAACAAGGAGCTTTTTTTGTGTTATCTTATAATATACTGCACCATGACGGAATTCTATAAGACGTCGGGCAGCTACACCTACACGGAGTTCGTAAGACATGAGGATGTCATAAAGGCTGTTGACAGCGCTTTGGTGAAGGTTATTGACCCTTCGGCAGGGCTTGTGCTTGATGATGTTGAGGAGAACAGCTTTAAGACGCTTGCGCTGCTGTGGGATGAGCTTCCTGTCACGTCGACCGATGACGTTCAGGGACAGAGAGCCGCCAGAAATTCCAAGACGGGCTATGTTAAACTTACGTTTAACTTTCTTGTGGCTCAGGGGCTTTTCGTGGAAAATCAGGATAAATATTATCCGACAGACAGGTTCAAGGCTATGGCGGAGAATTATTACAGTATCAACAGAGGCAGGCTATACGAGATATTAACAAGGGAAGAACAGGAGGCACAGAATGCCACAGATTAACAGAATCAGGGTCAACAATATAAAATATAATTTTGGCACTCAGTTCTACGATGATTTTCTGATGCGTTTTTCGTGCAGGAACACCATATATGACCTTGCAAACGGCGGAGGTAAGAGTGTGCTCATGCTTCTTCTGCTTCAGACGATGCTTCCGAATTGTACTCTTGACGAGAAGCAGCCTGTGGAGAAGCTGTTCGCGCAGCCGGGAGGAAGCACCACGATACATTCGCTTGTGGAGTGGAAATTAGATTCCTGCGATGTAAAGAACGGCTACAAGTACATGACCTGCGGCTTCTGCGCGCGTAAGGCGAGGGCAGGTGAGGACGCTGAGGGAGAGCAGAAGACAGGAATAGAGTATTTTAACTACTGTATTTTTTACAGGGAGTTCGGGGACAATGATATCAAGAATCTTCCGTTGTCCGATGGCAGGGAGAGAATTACCTACAATGGGCTGAAGGCATACCTGCGCGACCTTGAGAAGAAGGACTTCGGTGTGAAGGTGCGGCTTTTTGAGCGCAAGGGGGATTACCTAAGCTTTATAAATGACTATGGAATCTATGAGAGCCACTGGGAGCTGGTAAGGGGAATCAATAAGACCGAGGGACATGTCAGGACTTATTTTGAGAGTAATTACAGAACCACCAGAAAGGTTGTCGAGGATTTACTGATAGAGGAGATTATTGAGAAGTCGTACAACAACCGTATCCGCGGCGGTAACGGCGATGATGAGATGTCAAAGACCCTTCTTGAGATAAAGGATAAGCTATTGGAGCTTGCAAAGAGAAGGGAGACGATGGATAATTACGATAAGGAGATTAAGCTCATATCCGATTTTTCCACCAAGGTGACAGACTTCGGAAATATATTTGAGCGCAAGGAGGAGGGAAAGAACAGGCTCTTTAAGTACCTTCTCATGGCACAGGCGCAGACGAAGAAGAACGAAGCGCAGGCGCAGAAGCTTGCCGCAGATATAGCGGGCATCAGGCAGGCACAGCTTGAGGAGGAGAGGCTTATATCGGCGGCGCTTATCGCCGATGAGGAGGCGGAGCTTAGAAAGGTGCGTGCTCTGGTGGACAGCCTTTCGGAGAGCTATGAGCAGGCAGAGAAGAGCTTCGATAAAAAGAAGGAGGAGCTTGAGCTTTCCTACGCGGCGGAGGACTATGCGGATTATGTAAGGCAGGAGAGAAGCCTTGCGGAGCTTAAGCAGTATATTGACAACCGCAGCAGGGGAAGAGAGGACCTTGCAAAGGAGCTTGAAGGTCTGGCAGCGGCGAAGCACGCATATATGGCGGAGGAGCTTTCCACAACCGGGCACAGCCTTAGTGAAACAGAGGCAGAACTGCAGGAGAGCACGGAGGCGCTTGATAATCTTAGAGAGAATTACCGCATGAGCGATAACGAGTGTGCGAGAATCGACGGAGAGCTGGCCGGATACCGGAGGCAGGTTAAGGAGCTTGAGGGCGAGCTTGCAGGTAAGTTAAAAGCAACGCCGCTCCTTGTGACGGAGAATGCGCCGGCGGAGGCAGAGCGCTATGGGGAAAATATCGCGGCATTGAAGGAAGCACTTGCGGCATTGGGTGATGAGCAGGCTAAGCTTAAGCTAAAGAGCGACAGCGATATAAATGAGCATGCGCAGACAACAGCGCAGCTGCAGATTTGCAGTAACAATATAGAGAAGCTTGAAAAAGAGCTTGCGGAGGCTAAGGACAGGGAGCGGGAGCTTGCTGCACTTGCGAAGGTGTACAGTGAGCCGGATACGGATAATCTGCTTAGGTCACTTGGAGGTATTTATGACAGAATACTTTCACAGCGTGAACAGTTAAAAAATAAGAAGAGTGAGACACAGGGCTATATAAGCGCCATAGAGAACCTTAAACCTGTAGATTCCGATGGTGTTAAGAGAATGTGCGAATATCTTTCGAGCAGATATGAGGGAAGCGTTGTGAGCGGCGCCGAATATCTGAGGGAGAAAACAAGCGATGAATGTGCCGCACTCGCGGCACGTTTTCCGTACCTTCCGTATTCCGTGCTTGCGGGTGAGGACTATGACAGTATATGCCGTGACAGGAATGTGATGGCAATGGACTGCGGAGTAGTCCCGATAATAAGACTGTCGGCAGTGGAAGCACTGTTAGAGAACGATAATGAACCGGCGGTGCCGCAGGATGATGACAACTATATGCTTGCGTGCCGTGACCTGTCATTTATATATGATGAGGCGGGACGTCAGGCGGGGATAAGGAAGGCGTCGGAGGAGCTTGAGCAGATAAATGCAGAGCTTGTGAAGCTTGAGGACAGATATGAGGCGGTAAAGAGCGACTATGAGAGGGTGAGCGGTTATGTATGCACACCACTGAAAAATACTTCCCAGCTTGAGCTGCTTCTTGCAGGTCAGAGGTCGGAGCTTGAACACCTTGACAGCCGGCTTGAAAGGCTTGCCGATATCAATGAGGGCGCAAAGGAGCGCTCCCTGCAGATATCAGGTCAGAGGTCGGAGCTTGAAAGGAAGCTTTCGGAAAGTATTGAGATAAGGGATAACCTTGAGGATATAGTGCGCCTCAGTGAAAGGCTTGCCGAGTATTTACAGGAGATAAAAAAGAGCGAAGCTGATAAGGAATCGGCAGTCAAGGCAAGGAGGCTCTCAAAGGAGCTGTGCGAGAGCAGGGAGAGGGCATTTAAGGAGCTGGAGAATAAAAGAAATATACTTCAGGAGACTATAGCTAAGATAAAAAAGACATGGGAGCGGTACGCTCCTTACTATAAGGAGCAGGCAGACACCGAAGCTGAACAGGAAAAAGCGAATGTCACGGCAGACGAGATAGACGCGAAATTTAATGCGATATATTCACTTATCACTGATGAGCTGGGAGATATAGCGGACAAGGAAAAGCTCATGTCTAACTGCACGGCGGCAATGAAAAAGGCGGAGCGCTCGATGCTTTACAGAGGTGTGAGCCTTGAGAGGGCAAAGGAGCTTGACAGCCGTGGACTTTTAAAGGAGAAGAGCAATGCGCAGATAAATGCCATGGCTGATGAGCAGGAGAAGCTCAGGCAGAACATGAAGAACCTGCAGGGGGAGCTTGATGCTGCCGGCACACAGATGAACAGGATTGAGGGAAGTTGTGAGTACGCGAAAAGAAGCTATGAGGAGCATTACGGAGAGTATATGCCTGTGGAAATAAATAATCCTCAGGAATATGCAGGGCAGCACAGGGCGGAGCTTTCGAGGCTTAAAAAGGAGCTTTCAAGACTTTCGGGGCTTGAAAAGGATAATCTCAAGGAGCAGACGGCATGTATGGTGATGCAAAAGGATCTTGAACGCATGGTAAGGACTGCCGCTCCGGATGCAGATGATATTATAAGCCGGATGACAACCGAGGGCGCGGATGCAGGCAGTGTGTCCGATGAGAAGCTCACCAACGAAATGTATGAGGAGGCAGGGCGTGCCTTTGACGGTGTGTTGAAGGAGGAGCAGAAAAAGCGCACTGCATTCACCAGGGCACGGGATATGCTTGTCGATGAGCTTATGAGGCTTAATGCGTATGAGCTTGCACAGGAGGTGAAGCAGAATGTCCTTCCTCCGCAGACACAGGAGGAGGCAGCGGCTCTCACGGATGCGCTTGGAACAACCAAGGAATGTATTGGATTAGAGCGCGACAGAATAAGCAGGGGCATTGAGGACATGGAGCTTATCAAGAGCAATTTTGAGAACAGATGTGTCCAGATATGCACCAATATACGCTCTGAGCTTGAAAGGCTGGATAAGCTTTCAAGAATCACTCTTGACGAGGAAGCTATTCCGGTATTGTCATTGCAGATTCCGTATGTGAAGGAAGAAATGTATAAAGACAGGATGTCTGTATATATTAATGAGACGGTATCCCTGGCAGAGGGCTTCAGGACTATGGACGAGAGGCTTAAATTCATAAGGGGAAGGCTCTGCTGGAAGAGACTGTTCTCCGTCATAGTTACGGACATGAACAGTATAAGATTAAGCCTGTACAAGCGTGAGAGGATAAAGGATCAAAGCCGTTATCTGCGCTATGAGGAGGCAGTCGGAAGTACAGGGCAGTCACAGGGTATATATATCCAGTTCCTTGTCTCTGTGATCAATTATATTGCAAGCATAAACGCAGGAGGAAAAGAGGCAGCAGTGCTCGGAAAGACGATATTCATTGATAATCCGTTCGGTGCGGCGAAGGATATATATATCTGGGAACCTATCTTTAAGCTTTTAAAGACCAACCATGTCCAGCTCATTGTCCCGGCACGAGGAGCTACTCCGGCTATAACAGGACGATTCGATGTCAATTATGTACTTGGACAGAGACTTGTGGATAAAAAACAGCAGACAGTTGTGGTTGATTACCACAGTCAGGTAGCAGAGAGCGAACTTGAATACGAAAGACTAACTTTTTCACAGGAAAGTTTTGATTTTCTCTAGGTGCTGTGGTAAACTGAAAAAAGCATGTAATGTGAGGTGAACATATTGGACAAGTATGAGTTGACCATTAAGATAGAAAAACTGGATAAGCTTGTAAAGAGCGGGGATTATGTCAATGCTGCCAAGGTTGCAGAGCAGCTTGAATGGAAGAAGATGAAACAGTGGACAGTCATGTCCATTGCTATAGAGGCGTATGGAGCAACAGGGAAATATGATAAGGCGAGAAATGTGTGCATTTATGCTTATAACCGTAAGCTTGGCGGAAGGAGACTTCTGGCAACTCTTATGGAGATGTATGTCAAGCTCGGTGAGCTGGATGACGCGGAGGAGATTTATCAGGAGTATGTGGAGCTGGCACCGCGTGATGTGACCGGGTATATCCTTCTGTATAAGTTAAAGCGCGCTAAGAAGGCACCTGTCGAGGAGCTTATAACCATTCTTCAGAACTACAAGGATAAGGAGCTTGACGAGGAGTATGAGTATGAGCTTGCGCTTCTCTACAGCGAGGCAGGACTTACCGACAAGTGTGTGAGGGAATGTGATGAGCTGGTGCTGTGGTTCGCAGATGGAATATATGTCGAGAAGGCATTGAGACTTAAGCAGATGTATGTTCCGCTGACACCGGGGCAGATGGAGAAGCTTGCAAGGCTTGAGAAGCTGTCCTCGCTCGGAATAAACAGCTCAGATGTGTATGACGGCATGGGCGGTGAGCCGGCGCAGACGGAAGCAGCAGCAACAGAGGCGGAGCCGGGCATAGCTTATGGGTATGATGACCGCGCGTACAATAAGCAGGGATACAATACCGACAATGCCGGTGCGTATGATAATGGAGAATATGATACCCGCGATATTAGTGCGTACGAACAACATGAATATGATACCCGCGATACCCGGCAGGATTATAATATGTCTTATGAGCCGACAGCTGAGGAAGCAGAGGACTATGACAACGAGGCATTATATGCCCTTGATGAAGAACAGGAGCAACATGAGCAGCAGAAGCCGGGTATCGTTGAGGAGCCTGTGAGCCATGAAGCGGAACCGGAAGAGCCGGAAGAGCCGGAAGAGCCAGAAGAGCCGGAAGAGCCGGAAGATTATGCCGAAGAGGCGGATTCTGCGGATGAGGAGAACAAGCCGGTATACATTGATGATATAGGAAACACAACAGAGTGGTCACCTATAGATATCGATAATGCTATATCAGCGCAGCCGGAGCCTGAAAAAGAAGTTAAACCACAGCCTTTAGAGAAAAAGCCTGCAAAGACAGCTATAAAAGAAGATATGCAGAAGCTTGAGCCGGATTATGATATAAGTATAAAGGTTCCCGACTATTCAGTATATGACACCAGAAACGTGCAGCAGGAGCTTAAGGCGAATGTCAATGAGATAATGGAGGCATATAAGAACAGGGAGAGAACCGAGGCACTCAGGGAAGCGGCACAGCTTGAAGATATACAGGATGATTCTGAGCCTACGAAGGAAATTATAATCAACAAGCACCAGTGGCGCAAGGCGTCAAGGAATGCAGCAAAGACACATGACGACAATGGAAAAAAGGCTTCGCCCGGCAGTACTGTGTCCGACAGCAGGCTGCATGATATTAATGCCCTGAAAGATGCCGATATAAGAGAAGTCACGCAGCAGCTTACGCTTGAACAGATGTCGGAGCTTGTAGCACAGCTTCAGGCTGAGCAGGAGCGGAGAAGGAGGGAGGCGGCAGCAGACCGCGAAGCCAACTCTTCACAGATGGACATAACACAGTGGCTTTCCGATTTAGATGATGAGGATGATGAGAAGCAGCCTGATAATCGTGCCACAAGGGAGATTCCTGTAACTGAGATTAAGAAGATGGTTATGCCTGTCAAATCAGAAGAGGAACAGGCTGAGGCACCACAGCAGCATGCACAGGACAGAAGGCGGGAGCCTGCACAGACTGAGCATAAGGCAGATGACTACAGCAAAGAGGAGAGGGAAGCTCTCGAGAGGACGGTCAGGGAGATAGCTGCGTCAATCAATCAGGATGAGGAACCGAAGGCAGAATCAGATAAGCAGGAGCCTGAAGCTGAGGAGGAAGAATTCGAGGAGATTCCGGATATAGATGACAATGAGAGCATCGAAGAGGAAAATGATGTAAACGATGAGTCAGATGAAACAGGAGGTGTGCCTGATCTTGAACATGCGATAAATGCCGGAATAGAGCAGATAATCGAGGATAATGCCAAGGCAGCTGTAGGAGTTTCTGATTCGGGAAGATATCTGCTCAAGGCTGAGGAGAGAGTATTTCTTGACAGATATTTATATATGTCCGGCATGGAGAAGAGGTTGTGCAGATACATCGGAGCTAAGAGAGCTGAGGCTGTGGGAAAGCTTGATAATGCAGGGCATGCAGCCATCATGGGCAGCCGCACCACCGATAAGACAGCCTTTGCAATCAATCTGTTTAAAGCACTTCATGCGTATGACGAAGACCGTGACCAGAAGCTTGCGCGCATATCAGCGGAAAAGATAAATGAGAAGGGCTATGAGGTGTATGCGGATAAGCTCGCAGGTCAGACTCTCGTAATTGAGAATGCAGGACGGTTAAAGAGGGAAACACTTGTCTCGATGATGAAGCTTAGTCGCAACACATTGTTTATTATCATGGACGAGGAGTTCGAGATAAATAAGCTCTTTGCGGACAATCCGGATCTTGCAGATAATTTCACGGGCTGCTTTTTACTTAAGCAGTATACGGTAAATGAGCTTGTGGATATTGCCAAGGATTATGCGGAGAGTCAGGGATGGAGAGTCGAGGATAAGGCACTTTTAAAGCTGTATCTGATACTCAGCCAGGTTCCGAATGATGATCAGGGTAATGTTGTTGAACTGGTAAAGGAGATAATGAACCACGCTGCAGGACATGCGAAAAACAGGCTTGGCAATAAGCTTTTCGGCAGATTCCGTTCTGTTCTTACCATCAAGGAGGGTGACTTAAGCTCAGAGGATGAGTATGAAGATGACGAGGACGAAGAGAATACGGAAGCTGAGGAGGATACGCAGCCGGATGACTCTATAGAGAATGACAGGGATAAGCCTAAAAAAGAGAAAAAATCACGGGACTGGAAGAAGAATAAGCAGGCAGAGAAAAAGGCTTTTTCTGATGATACAGAAGATAATGACGACTATGATGAAGATGATGAGTACGACGATGACTATGATGATGACGATGATTATGATGAATAGTCGACATTAGAAAGTATGCTATTATTGGCAGACAATATTAAAATATAACCTGGAGGAGAAAGCAATGGGAAATGTAAAGGAAACAATTGAGAGCGGCAAAGCTGTTCTCGGAATCGAGTTCGGTTCAACAAGAATTAAGGCGGTACTCATTGACGAGAAGCATACACCGATAGCAGGGGGAAGCCATGAATGGGAGAACCGCTATGAGAATGGTGTGTGGACATACAGCCTTGATGATATATGGGGAGGTCTTACAGACTGTTATGCATCGTTGAAGGCGGATGTAAAGGAAAAATACGGAGTTACACTCAAAAGGCTTGGGGCAATAGGCTTTTCAGCCATGATGCACGGCTACATGGTATTTGATAAGGATGGGCAGCTTTTAGTTCCGTTCAGGACATGGAGAAACAGCATAACCGAGGAGGCAGCCGACGAGCTTACTTCACTTTTTAATTACAACATTCCTCAGAGATGGAGCATTGCCCATCTTTATCAGGCAATGTTAAATAATGAGGAGCACCTTCCGCGTATTGACTACATGACAACACTGGAGGGCTTCATACACTGGAAGCTTACCGGAAAGAGGGTTATCGGTGTCGGTGAAGCTTCCGGCATGTTCCCAATTGATACTGCTGCTAAGAATTATAATGCAAATATGGTAGGCAGATTCGACTCGCTCATCGAGGAGAGAAATGCACAGGGAGACAAGGCACAGCTTCCATGGAGACTCATGGATATTATGCCGAAGGTGCTTCTTGCGGGTGATGAGGCAGGAGTTCTCACAGCAGAGGGCGCAGCGCTCCTTGATAAGGATGGTGACCTTGAGGCGGGAATACCTATGTGCCCGCCTGAGGGAGATGCAGGAACAGGAATGACGGCCACCAACGCTGTTGCGGTGAGAACAGGAAATGTATCAGCCGGAACAAGCGTATTCGCGATGATAGTTATGGAGAAGGAGCTTTCCAAGGTATATCCTGAGATTGACCTTGTCACAACACCTACAGGAAATCTTGTATCCATGGTTCATTGCAACAACTGCACATCCGACCTCAACGCATGGGTCAACATATTCAAGGAGTTCGAGGAAGCTCTCGGAATACCTGTTGATATGAATAAGCTCTTTTCGGTCCTCTACAATAAGGCACTTGAGGGGGATGCAGACTGCGGAGGACTTATGTCCTATGGCTACATATCGGGCGAGAATATCACTCACATGGAGGAGGGAAGACCTCTGTTTGTGAGAAATACCAACAGTAAATTCAGTCTTGCCAACTTTATGAGAACACACCTTTACACATCACTCGGTGCTCTTAAGATAGGACTTGACATCTTACTAAAGGAAGAGGGTGTTAAGGTGGATTCCATCACAGGACACGGCGGACTCTTTAAGACCAAGGGGGTCGGGCAGAGCTTCCTTGCGGCAGCCATGGACGCTCCTATAACCGTCATGGAGACAGCAGGCGAGGGCGGCGCATGGGGAATGGCACTTCTTGCAGCATACATGATTAACAAAAATGATGGTGAGACACTTGACGATTACCTGAATAACAAGGTATTCGCCGGGCAGACGGGAAGCACATTGGAGCCTGCAGCGGAGGATGTCAAGGGCTTTGATGAGTTTATCGAGCGATATAAGGCAGGCCTTGCGGTAGAAAGAGCGGCAGTAGATTCACTTTAATTTGAACGCAGAATAGGCAATCCCCCGCTTCAAGTGCGTAGAGCACTAAGCGGTGGGT
>ERZ859923.800-NODE-800-length-15638-cov-1.972855_pt1 | contig 15638 bp, 11 predicted proteins | sample MGYA00510116_ERZ859923 | MGnify/ENA primary metagenome ERZ859923 (study PRJEB30046, sample SAMN00715168) | human gut metagenome | study: EMG produced TPA metagenomics assembly of the A metagenome-wide association study of gut microbiota in type 2... | reverse complement strand
ATTTTGTTCAATTTCTTTTTTTCGTTCTAGTATTAAGCGCATATATACCATACCCTCTATATTTGTTTTTTTCATGTAACTATCTCCTATTTTATCAATATATATTTCCCCTTGTCAACTATTATTATGCTCAAATAATAAGAAAATCCAATACACTATAATAGTAGTATTGTTTTCTAGCACTATATTGTTGCAAAAGAATTGTTAAAATTACATTTCCTTTTTTAATATGTCTGTTTGGCATTAATTTAAATGCTCTATTGACAAAATTAGTGTTTAATCTTTATAATCTATGTATATTTTTAAGAAAGGAACGATATACAATTGAATGATACATCAAAATACGTCACATTATGTCACAACTTAATAGCAGAATACTTAGAGGACGATACTCCTAAGACATTTAATGATTATAAGATGATTTTAAACCAAATTTCGTCTACAAAAGGAAAAATGCCGGACCCATTATTTAAGGAGATATTAAATTTTGCAACGGCGCGTCTATTTAATGAGGTCTGGGATTACAATATTAATGCTGAAATTTCAGATGATATTGATACAGAAAATTATCTGCAAGAAGCAAAAATTACTTTTGAAATTTTCACAAATGCCGAATTAGCACCTTACCTTGGAGAATTGCCATCGCCAGATACGGTATCTGATACTGCTAAAAAAAGCATTTTTTCATGTTATCTACTAATGAATGACTATATACATAGTGAAAATGCAGATTCCGAAATTGAATTTGACAAATTATCAGATGCTATTGATGACAAGAAAAACATCATACCGCCAGTAATATTCAATAGAATTCAGCATTTTGTTGAATATGAACTATATGAGATGTGCTATATCGAAGCCGAAGTAGAACAGCTAGGGCCAGAAAAAGCGGTTTTAATAAAGGGCGGAATCCAATTAAAGGACGAAAATGCAGCTAGAGAACTTATGTATTTATACTTTCAAAAGGTCGAAAAATTATTGGTAAAATTCAATTGTTTTGTGGAAGAAGAATTAAGACCATACTTTCCGGCAAAAAAATAAGAGGGAGCTTTTGCCCCCTCTTTTCTATTCCAGATTTTATTTTCTGACTTTCATCGTCTTAACGAATCCGGTTTTCTTTGTGAACAGTTTCTTGTATTTCTTCAAATACTTCTTAGGCACTTTAATCTTGGCCTTTTTGCTGATACCCTTAATTGCGTTCTTTCCAACCTTTTTCAAAGAAACGCTCTTAATAGTAATCGTTTTCAGTTTCTTGCAGCCCTTAAAGGCGTTTTTAGCGATTGCAGTTACTTTGTACTTTTTGCCGTTAATAGTTACTGTTTTCTGAATCGTTACCTTTTTCAGCTTTTTACTTGTAACCTTTTTAACGAAAGCACCTTTACCGCTAGCCTGGTATACTACCTTGCCTTTGGTTACGATTGAATGGACTGGCGTAGAATCATTCACGTGATGAATTTCCTCAGGTTTAGCTGTTGGTGTTGGCTCCGGATTTATAGGTGATGGAGTCGGACCGGTCGGGTCTGGCTCTGGATTTGGACTTGGTTCTGGAGTATTCACTCTTGTCCAAATTGCATAAACATCTGCACCATTCACGCCCATAGTAACCTCTGTTACAATATCGCCATCTGTACCATCAGGCTCTTCTGCCCAACCAACGAAAGTATAACCAACACGTTCCGGCATTCGCATATTCAACACTGCTTTAGAACCCCAAATAAAGGTATCTTCGCTTTCCGTAAAGTCCGGTGCTCCTGCATAATTCTGATGGAATCTTACTTTACCGTAGTCACGGTCTAAGATAATCGTAAATGCAGCACCATCTTCTACTTTGTGTTTCAAAACAGAATCCGGATTTACATGATAGCCGTCCGGTACATGGAAATCATAATTTGCTTCCAATTTAAGGTCAGTACCCTGTACAGCAGAGCCGGTAGCAACCGTTACTTCATATGTTTCGTCTGCTTTTTGAGTCTTTGTGGTGATTGTATAATTTGTATCACCGGCAGTACCCCATACAGCATATAAAGTAATGCTTTCCTCTAAATCCGAAATCACATCACCGGCTTTGTATTCCGGTTCTGTTGCCCCCTGAATAGTGGACCAACCAAGGAATACTCTTCCATCACGAGTTGTCTCGAATCCCGGCAAAGTAATTGTATGACCCTCATAAACTGTCAACGTAGTAGCATCTGTTGTTCCACCATTGCTATCAAAAGCAATTTGATTTCCCTTCTTGCCATCGTCAACAGCCCAGATTGCATACAAGTGAATCGTTTCTCCGGCAGATGCCAGATTAGCAGCTTTGTATTTGTCATAATACTCAGCATTTGTTGCTTTTGCATCACGGCTCCATCCAAGGAACTTGTAACCGGTACGTGTAAATGTATTAACGCTTAACTCCTGCTTAATATCAGAAGATAAAGTCTGCACATCCATCGTTCCGTTACCACCATTTGCATGATACGTGATAAAGTAATTTGCCGGCTTCCAAACCGCGTATAGAGTTACTGTCTGATTCTTGCCTGCAAGGTCTTTTACGGTATCTTTGTCCGTATACATTGCTTTTGTGGCATTTCTATCGGTAGACCAACCGAGGAACTGATAGCCTTTTTTGCCAAAAGCATTTTTCGTCAAATTGACGTTTGTTTTTGTATCAAAGGCATCTGCTTTCATAACGCCTTCTGTTGCTCCGTTGCCATTATAAGCAACTGTATACTGGTCGTGTTTCCATGACGCATACAAAATAAGATTCATGGTTCCGTCCCATGTTTTTGTAGATTTTCCGTTTTCGTTAAAGTATTGAACTCCGCCGTTTTCGGAACTGAAATATCCTACAAAACTATAATCTTCTTTTTCCGGAATCACAATCGGAGGAATCGGTTTGCCGTTTACAACGTAAACTTTTTCGTCTCCGTTAATACCGCCCATTGTGTTCAACTGAACAACATAAGCCGGTTTTCCGTAAGAAGTACAGGACTTATTCAAGTATGCTTGCGAATAAATATCCGCTGTAGAGTTGGTGTATCCTTTAATTTCTGTTCCATTCGGAACTAATGGACCGGCTGGGAATTTACAATTTGGATTCTCTACGCCCAAAACGTTAAGCGTAGAATCTGCAAAAGCATTTTCTCCAAAACTGATTAAACTATCGCCGGTTGTGAACTCAGTAAGAGCGGTTCCGGCAAAAGCATTTTCGCCAATTGTTTCAAACTGGTCCGTATCTTTTAAGGTTGTAAGAGAACTACAACCGTTAAACGCATTGTTCGGGACATTCGTTACTCCGCCAAAGGAGACACTGACTAAGCTTTCCGCTTCTTCAAACGCTCCTTCGCCCAATGTAATCACCGTCTTTGGTAATTCAATTGCAGCAAGTCCAGAATTTGCAAATGCGCTTTCTCCGATTTCAGCTAAAATAGCTTCTTCATCGAACGAAATTGTTGTTAAATTCTTGCAGCCCTTGAAAGCACCCGCATTGATTTTCTTTAACAACGGTCCAACAGTTACTTCAACAAGATGAGCCGGAGAATCCTGTACATAAGAATACTCTTCTGTCTTGTCTTTTTCATATCCAACCATAAGAGAAATCGGATATTCATGCGCCATAGCAAAGTCATATGCTTTACTCTTGTAATAGCATTTAACAACTGTACTGTTCGGGAATACGGCGCTGATTTCATCATAAGTAAGGTTTGCATTCATCCCTTCAAAAGTTGCTTCATTGAGAGCGAAGCATCCGTTAAATGCCCCTTTTCCAACTAAGACAACAGATTCTGGAATGGAAACTTCTGTTACGTTTGCTTTCGCAAAAGCAAATGCTCCAATATTGGATAAAACGCTCTGGTCTTCAAATTCAATGGTCTCTAAAGCGGCAATACTGGAGAAAGCACGTTCTCCGATTGATTGTACCGTATTTGGAATTTCCAATTCGGCAATCTTTGTATTATTGAACGCATAAGAACCAATTGTCTGAACGCGTCCCAGAGTAATATCTTTCAAGTTTACGCAGCTATCAAAAGCATTGTTTCCAACACTTGTGATATTAGCCGGAATATCAAACGATTCCATAGTTACTTCGTCCTTGAAGAAATCATCCGGAATTGTTGTGAGAATTTCATAAGATTCACGGTTTGCGTTCTGACAATAGCTTGCCACGCTTGACCCCTGAAAACCAATCAACTTCTCTGTTGTATTCGGAATTGACTCTTTCTCCAAAGTAGTTTCCGGATTTTTCACCGTTACAGAATGTAAGTTTGTGTTAGCGAACGCGTTTTTCTCAACCGTTTCTACCGAATACGGAATTGCTACATTTTTAACTGTGCAGCCGGCAAAAGCATTTGCCTGAATTGTTTCGCATACTTTGCTGATTTCCGGATTATCACTGTGTTTCTTCGGGCAGTAAACTAAAATGGATTTATCTTTGTTATAAAGTAATCCACCCTCTGATGCATAATCAGCATCTTTTGAGTTTACCGTAATGGATTCCAAGTTTGCAAATTTACTAAAATCCATGTCCGCAATATTATCTACATCAACGGCAAATGCAATTTTTTTAGCGTTTGCACATTCTGCATAAATAATAGAGCGAGTATTTTCTGAATTTTTGTAAATTGTTACGGTATCATCCGAAGTGTTGTAATCGTAAATATGAGTATAATTGGCTACATAATTGCGATTTCCAACAGAACCTTTTGTAATTACGACATCTTTTTCCGGAGTGTCGCCGTTGCTGCCGGTCCATCCATTAAATACATATCCCTGCTTTGTTGGTGCATTCAGATGAATGTCATCATCTTCTACTGTATAATTGCTAACATTTGCAGCAGTTCCACCATTTAAATCATAAATGATTGAATAAGTGTTTTTGTCATAAACAGCAGACAATGATTTTGTTTCATTGATTGTGTAAGTTCCATTAAATCCATCCCAAGAAGAGAATGTATATCCTTTCTTTTTCGGAATAGGCAAATTAATGGTTGTTCCACCGACTTTTACAATTGAAAAATCAGTTTCATAAATAGTTCCATTATAAGTTACTTTTCCACCATTTGAAGAGAGTTTTGTTTGATAACAAACAATTTTTTTGACAGCAGATATATTTCCTGCGCTGTCTTTAGCGAAAAAGTAATAAGTTCCTGCGGCAGAAATTGTTTTATCTACCGAAAATGATTTTGTGGAAGCCACTTTGGTATAAGCAGAACTTGCCGGACTAGCCGAAGTTCCAAAATAATAAGAAGTAACTCCTACATTATCACTAGCCTCTAACGTCACAGACTGATTTTTGCCCGCCGTAATATTAGAAGTAATACTTCCTTCCGGAGCAGTTTTATCCACAATTGTAAATGTTTTTGTAACTGAACCGGAATAATTTCCTGTACCGTTTATTACGGCAACGGCAGTTCCAACATTTGTATTGCTGCTGTAAGACACTGTATAGTCCTGTCCAAGTACTAAGGCTTTTTTGGTATAAGGGTTTTTAGCAGTTACACTATTGGTAATTGCACCTCCAGTATAAGGAACAGATGAATTTGTCAAAGCGACCGAACAATCTGTTATCGGGCATTTATTAACCATTAAAGTCCCCTCTATGAGGTTACTGTTTTTGGTTGATTTAATTGCCTTTGTATAATTGCCGGCATCCAAAACATCATCTTTTGTGTGGCCGGATAAGCCACTACCCATTGCATACTGTAAAGACTGATTTGCATTTGGCGCAACGAAATAATATCCTTTAGATGTTTGTTTCGTGTAATTGTAGCCAACAAGCCCACTTTCTGTCATAGCAGAATCAAGAGCGTCTGAAACAGTCTGTCCATAAGTAATAGATGATGCAATTGACTGATAATCACCATTTGCCTTCTTGTAAGATACATTTTTGGTAGTATCTAGTGCTGTCTTGTAAATACTAAATGAAGCAGAGTTTGATGTGTCAAGATAATTAACATAACATCCTGTTCTTGCAGAAGTATAAATTTTATCTTTTGCTGCGCTGTTTTCTCCATAGACAGTAAGCCATAACTTATCACTTTCGTCACAATCTGAACCTGTCTCATTAAAGGTCTTGTCATCTAACGAAATACTTGATGCAATGTTTCCAAACAGCAAATAACCATGTAAACTTGTGCAGTTATCAAATGCTGCTTGTAAATCACAAACATCATGATTTGCGTCACCCATTGGACACCAAATATGCTCTAATTTTCCACAATTCTGAAAAATACCTTTGGCATACGCTACCGGCGGAAGACGAAATACTTCAACCAAGTTTACGCAATTAGCAAAAGCATATTCCAAAACGCCATCTCCGTCCAATTTCATGTTGGAATTCAAGCCACCAATAACATACTTGATTTTCTTTTTAGCAGCAGTTGACATGTTAGCCAAACAACTGCCCATAACATAATAACCGGCATCATCCATTTTCGCAGACGGGCGGTTATTTTCCATCTTGTAAAAAGCGAAAACGCCATTTTTATCAATGCCCCAATAGGTAATTAATGCGTTATTCACATAAGAATAACCGGCAGTTCCACTTTCAACAATGGAATTGACATCAAAAGAGACATTCGAAAGATTGCGACTTCCGGGGTCTGTTTCGACTTCGGCAACGGACCCAGTTGCTACACTTTGTACAGCAGCTTTACTTCGGATTGAACCGATATTGCCGCTTAAAAGCATTGCCAAAGCCAAAACTCCGGCTACCGAACGTTTAAAAATTTTTCTTTTTCTCATGAAAATAGAATCTCTCCTTTCCAATAAAAAAATTAACAGTTACTCGTGTAATGCTCTCTTCTCCATTACACTTATATTAATATGTCTGTTAGCCCACCCTAAAAACAAACAAGAAAAAAAAGAGCCCTTTTCAGGCTCCTTTTTCTTACATCATAATATCCCACAAATTCGCATCCTGTTCCTGCATAGCAATTTTAAGTTTCTCTGATTTTTCTTTTTCTTCTTCTGCTATCTTCTTTTCAGTTTCCGTATTCGCAACCTTTTCGTTTTCATGTTCCAATTCCAAACATTCTTTTAATTGCTCCGGATTTCCATTACAGACCTTGTTCAAAATTGACTCAGTTTCATAACTAGGTCCATTAATTACCTTTTTCTCATCTCGCGCAATTTCTTTCTTATAACGAGCGACCTTATCATCATGTGATTGTTTTTTGTCTATCTTAGAATCAATTACACGTTGACTATTATATGGAATTTCATAACGAAGTGCTTTATCAGCGTCCCCGGTCAAATGGTATTTTGGATGTTCTGTATAATTGTATTTTGTTGTATAAAAAGGTTTTTCTCCTCGAATAAATACAATACAATCATCATCCGCCATTTCACGAATCTGGTTAAAATCTAACAAATCCGTTCCGGTATAATTATAAGACTCGTTTCCTCCGCCTTTTCCACCAATAGAAGTTCCCTGCTGACGTTTCGTTGTTTTACCAAGCATAGCTTGAATATATTCAATCATGTCTTTTTCCTGACTGCCAAGGAAAATCATAGTATCACAGTTTCCAATAATGGTGTTCATATCATCATCCCACATTTTTTTCAACTGGCTTTGATTTTGTAAAATAATGGTACACCACATCTTATAAGAACGCATCGTTGCAATTTTTTCAACATATCCGGGGATTTTACCAACATTCGCAAACTCATCTAACATAAAACGTAGATTATATGGCAACGTTCGGTCACCGGGAACAATTTTCCCTCCGGCATTAGCTAAAAACCATTCTGCTGCTTTCTTATTAAGGAAGCGTTCAATAAAAATATCTTCTTTACTAACAACTTCATAATGATTTTCTTTTTCGACAATCTTTGCGCCATGAAGCATTTTCTTCTTTGCTTTTACTTCTTCAATCGTTTCGCCCCATAAGAAAGTTTCCGTCAATCCATTTACTTCCTTTTGCAAAAAATAACTATGAGGATATATATTTTCTACTAAATAATACAAATATTCAAACAACTGCGTATACAAACAAGCGGCAATAAAGTTAAATGCTTTATCAGCGGTAGGAATGATAATAAACAAAACCTGTTTTTTTCTTCCCAATTCTTCTAAATGTAATTCATCTCTTTTTAACAAACTAGCTACATTGCTATAATCAAATGCACTTAATCGAGTCATTGTTGTAATCAACACAGATTTCAATGTCTTACCGGATGCAATACGAAACTCCTTATAACATTTCGTTGCCATACTTTCCGGTTTACCGGCTTCTTTATTTGCTTTTTCGTAATTGTCAAACAATGTATCCAATTCGGATTTTGCGGAAGAGTTATTTTCATCCACTTCCGCTAAACGAATCAGCTTCATTGCCGTAGATAAATTACACTCTTCTTTTGGCAGCTTTTCCATCATATAAAAAGAAATTGCCTGTAATAATACCGTCATGGAATCATCCCAAATCTGGTCTCCTCCGGAAGTGCCTTCTTTTCGCGTATTTTCTACAATACAATTTACCATGGAGCGGACACCATTTTCATCTCGAATATAAGCATACGGATTATAGCATAGAGAATCCGACATTTTACTAAGGTTAAAAATTTTAATTTCATAGCCAGCATCTTCCAATGGTCCAGCTAAAGCTTCCGTTAATTCTCCTTTTGGGTCAGTAAATACATAGGAGCTATTCATCTGCAGCCCATTTGGCTTAACAAGCGAAAATGATTTACCAGTACCGGACCCTCCGAAAACAATCTGATGACAGTTTCTTCGTGTTTTATGACCATTCATAGACATATACAAATCTTTTGCCAAAATTATATTATCTGCTCCATTTGTTTTAATTGAACGAAATGGCGTATTATACTTTTTATTATACGCCTTCATATCTGTATTCCATTTAGCGGAGCCTCCGGCATCTTTATCTGTATCTCTTCTTATTACCATTAAATACGCATATAACATAATAACACCAAAGATGCAGGTTCCAATCATTGAGTAAATAAATGAATATGACGTGAATGGCAAAACAGCAAGTGGCTTTTCCTGTATGTGTTCCATTGCTAATTGCATAATCTTTATCGGATTATTTTCATACTCCGGTTTGATACAGCCCATATGTAAGGTGAATAATAAAAGTAATAAATAAAGGATTCCTCCGCAAAACATAAACATTTTTCGGATTCCGCGCAATCTTTCTTCCTTATTATTAGGCATGATTAATCACCCACTTCCGGCTCAGCCTCAGGCAATGCATGTGTTGCATTTGTTGTCTGAATATCATTCAACATATCATCAAGACTTGCTTTGTAATCAAGGTCTTCAATGTCTACTTCTTTGTCAATAATCTGTTCTGTAACATGCTCATAACGTTCAATGTATCCTTTAATCAAATCGGCAGCTTGGCTTTTTTCTTCCTCGCTCCATTTTGCAATGTCTGCATCTGGCGCTGCATTTGTTCCTGAAACCAAATAATCCTCTAATGCCATATCACCATTCATGACATCCTGCAGCATCATTTCATCCACGATGGCATCATATGGCTGCACTAATTGCGTCATAGACACTTTTCGTATATAAGCATTTTTTACTTCTTTTTCAAATAAAATCTGCGCTTTTTCCTCCAGACTGGCATACATCGGGAACTTTCTTTTTCCCTGCACTAATTTTTCTAACGCTTCTTTGTCATCTTTAACAGCTTCGTATTCGTCCTTCTCCAAAACAACCGGGGCTCTCATAGAAGACACTTCCTGTTTATATACTCTGGCAAGATTGCTGAAATCTTCCTGCCCTTTAACTTTTCTCATAATTTGTGGAGTACCATCTTTTCGAATCGTTTGATGATTTAAATTATCTCCGCTTACCTCAATTACATTACTGGTGCACGTGCCGGATACAACATAAAAATTTCGAGTAGCCTTATTAGCTCCAATGTAATTCATTGATTTTGTAATGGCATCTACTTCATTTTGACGAATCATATGCTGCCGTGTTCCGGAAATTCCATCAAACTCAACCTCTGTTCTTGCCAGACAAGATTCAACTTTTTTACGGTCTTTCGGGTTGCAGTAAAAAGCCTGCCTTGTTTCACCGGCATCTCCTTCCTGCTCTACTTTGCTGAACATAACACCATTTACTCTAAATTGTTCTGACAGCATGTTCGCCTTTACTTCATCCATCGCCGGCAATTGCATAAGTGTTGGATATCCGTTTTTGCTTGCGCTGTATTTCAACGTAGGAAGACTAACTTCAACCGAATTTGACAAAACATTTCCTAATTCATCCATTCGCGTCTGTCCAATAGAAAGCGCCCTTTCCTTTGCAATCTGTGCTAAAAGCATATCTTCTTCTCGTACAAAAGCTACAACCGTACCGGTGTACGGCCCTTTTACAACTCGACCAGAAACCATGCCTTTTCCGCCCAATCCACGAAATTCATCTTCAAAATCTTTGAGTGCGAAATCTTTTGGCACAAAACATGGCGGCAGATAGTTCGGGTTATCTGCTAAATGTTCATTCATAGATTTCATTAATGCATGATAATCTGCTTTTTGCCCCCACTTTTGAGACACAGACTGTAAGATTTCTCCAAATACTTTTGGCATATCAGTAGCTATATCTGTAAATCGGGCAAAACCTTGTAATGTATCTTGTTCTACAGTTCCCATTCTTCATCATCCTTTCTTATTAATTCTTTCTTTTAATATGTCTGTTTGCCCTTGTTTTTTTCTGCCATAGTAAAAAAGACATATTATAAATATCAATCAAATAAAAGGAGGGTTAGATATGGCATACTTCAATCGTGATAAAATTTACGAAGCATTGGACGGGATAACCGTTGCAGAAAAGCTTGGCCTTGATGTTTCAAATCATGGCCGACTTGAAATTTTGTGTACAAACTTAGACCATGATGACACACACAAAAATAACTGTGTTTTAAACAAAAGAGGTCATTATTGCTTTGTGTGTGACCGGCAGACCAACTTAGAGGGCATGGTAATGAATGTTTGCGGAATTGATTATCAGAAAGCCCTTGAAACACTCGCCGGATGGGCCGGCATTGCTCCGGAGAAAAAGGCTGCTGATATTAAGCCTGTAAACAAACCGCCTTTATCCCAAAAAGAGATTGAGGAATTAAATCTTGACCTTGAAACGCCTCATGCCGTAGCAGATATTACTTCTTATGGAAATTATCGGACAAAAGAAACACGAGAACGTGATATCGCCGGTTATTATCTGAATGGCGAAAATCGTAATTTCTCCTTAAGACGGTTATGGGAAGAAGACCCGAATACTTACCGGGTTATCATGAACGGGAAAATTATGGAACGACTACACGCAATTGTAGAAAGCGGTTATTTGTATTCTTCCAAAGAAGGAAAAGAATTTTTGAAAATGACCGGAACCAGTTATTCAGTAATGAAACGTGTATTAAATCAAGAAGCGGCTCAACTAATTGCAGCTAGGAAAAAATTGTATGCTATGTAAAAAAAAGGTCACTCGGCGTTAAAACCGAGTGATTTTTTCTTTTCTTTAGAAACTTCACCAATACAGAACATACGAGAAGAATCTGAAAAATATCCATTTAAGATTGTCGAACAATCGACATTCACAATATCGCCCGATTTTAATATGACATCTTCTGACGGAAAACCATGACATACCTGGTCATTTACCGAAGTACAGACACTATACGGAAATCCTTCATAATTTAAAGGTGCCGGGATTCCGCCTCTTTTGGTTGTCATATCATACACAATTTGATCAATTTCTTTGGTATTCATCCCCTCATAAATATGCTCTTCCAGATAATCCAAAATAGCAATGTTAATTTTACAACTTTCCTTTATTTGTTCAATCTGAGCCGGTGTTTTGATGATGTGGTGAGGCGGCACAATGTGTCCTTTCTCACGATAAGATTCAATCTTTGCATCAAAACCGGCGTGACAGACCTTATATTTGCGTCCGCTGCCACACCAGCATGGCTCATTACGTCCAATTTGTTTTGACATTTTTGTCACACTTTCTATTGATTATAATGCTTTTTTTATGGCAGCAAGTAACTCATCATACTCTTCAAAAGCAGGAAGTTCCGGATGATCCTTCTTAATCTGCTCAGTACTCTTAAATAAGAAACCTGCCTTACTTGCCTGAATCATTCCCAAATCATTATAGCTGTCACCGCTGGCAATCGTTTCATAACCAATCGACTGCAGTGCTTTCACTGTTGTATATTTGGAATTTTCAATTCGCATCTTAAATCCGGTAATCTCACCGTTTTCTGCTACTTCCAGAGAATTGCAGAAAATGGTAGGCCATCCCAGTTTTTCCATAAGCGGAGCCGCAAACTGAGTAAATGTATCACTGATGATAATAACCTGTGTCGTTTTGCGCAGTTCATCCAGAAATTCTTTTGCTCCCGGAATCGGGTCAATCGTAGCAATCGTTTCCTGAATTTCTTTCAGTCCAAGTCCATGCTCTTTCAAAATACCGAGACGCCAATTCATCAGTTTATCATAATCCGGTTCGTCTCTCGTCGTTCTTTTTAACTCCGGGATTCCACTTGCTTTTGCAAAAGCAATCCAAATTTCAGGTACCAGTACGCCCTCTAAGTCCAAACATACAATATTCATTATTCATCCTCCATCTGTATTTATAATTTCACTACTCTACGGATACAAAGTAGTAATAAATCGGCTGTCCGCCATACTGAATCTCGACTTCCATCTCGTCATCAATCCCCTCAATGGCTTTTGCGATTTTTTCTGCATCTTCTTTGGTTCCCTCTTCACCATAATAAATGGTAATGAGTTCCGATTCTTCATCCATCATCTTTTTTAATAAATCAATTGTCGTATCCACTACATCGGTGCCAACTATCTCAATCGTCTTATCGCTCAATCCCATGATATTGCCGGCTTTAATTTCCTTCCCGTCAATTACAGTATCTCTTACCGCATAAGTGACCTGTCCGGATTTCACCTCGGATAGTGCTTCTGTCATCGCCTCTTCATTCTGCTCCGGTGTAAATCCTTCCACAAAGTTAATCATTGCTGCAATTCCCTGCGGAATATTTTTCGTTGGAATTACGTGAACCGCCTTATCCTTTGTCAAATCCTTTGCCTGCTGTGCCGCCAAAATAATATTACCGTTATTTGGCAGAATATAGATGTTTTTCGCAGGAATTTTCTCAATCGCACCAAGAATATCCTCAGTACTCGGATTCATCGTCTGACCGCCTTCAATCACTTCATCCACACCAAGTTCATGGAACAAATCCGTAAGTCCATCTCCGACCGAAACACTGATAAAACCATTTTCTTTAAATTCCACTTTCTTTTCTTCTTGTTTCTGCTGTTTTGCCATCTCGCTGGCATTTTTGATGACACGCTCGTGATGTTCTTCGCGCATATTATCAATTTTCATGCGTGTCAGAGAACCATAGGTAAGCGCTTTCTGAATCGCAAGACCCGGGTCGTTTGTGTGCACATGAATTTTAACAATTTCCTCATCGGCAACACAGACAATCGAATCACCAATGGATTCCAAAAATGCCTTAAATTCCATTTCTTCTTTCCTTCCAAATGGCTTTTCAAGCATAATGATAAACTCGGTGCAGTAGCCAAATTTAATATCCGCCTCAGCAACAACGCCGGCATCTGCTCCCATGCTTGGTTTCTTAACAGGAGTGGCAGCCGGTTCCACATCGATTTTCACTTCCTTGCCAATCAACGCGGTATATGCACCTTCCAACACGGTAACAAGACCCTCTCCACCGGAATCCACAACACCGGCCTCTTTTAACACCGGCAAAAGTTCCGGCGTCTGTTCTAACACATCACGCATATGCATAATTACGCTGTTCATAAACTCTGCAATGTTATCCGTGCGCCCATTTAACTCAATTGCTTTATCTGCACCACCGCGGGCAACTGTAAGAATCGTTCCTTCTTTTGGTTTCATCACTGCTTTATACGCAGATTCTACAGCACGTTCAAAGGCTTTTGTCAAAACATCGACATCCACTTCATCAACCTTTGACACTTCTTTCGTGAATCCACGGAGTAATTGCGACAAAATAACACCTGAGTTTCCTCTTGCACCACGTAAAGAGCCACCGGAAATTGCTTTACCAAGCGATTTCATATCCGGATTTTCTAACGCTGCTACTTCTTTTGCCGCAGACATAATAGTCATCGTCATATTGGTTCCTGTATCACCATCCGGTACAGGGAACACATTCAAATCGTTTATTACTTCCTTCTTTGCATCGATTGCATTTGCCCCGGCAAGAAAACACTTTCTTACAAAAGAGGCATCCATCGTTTTTATAATCACAGTTTTCTCCTCCAATTTAACAGGCAAATTAGTTAATCACGCGTACGCCTTCAACGCATACGGTAATTTTTCCAACTTCCATGCCGGTATACTCTTCTACCTTATACTTCACATTATCAACAAGGTTTTGTGCAACCGCAAGAATACTTACTTCGTATGCCACAATAATATGAAGTTCAATCATCAGCTTGCCATCCGCCACACTAACATTCACGCCATGACGCAAGTTGTCCTTTTTCAACAACTTTACAAAGCCATCGCGTACGTTTACGGATGCCATACCAACAACGCCAAAACACTCTACCGCTGCGGAACCGGCATACTTAGCCAATACATCCTCATCTACAAAGATTTTGCCCATTTCGGTATCCATCTGACCTTTCATAGTAACCTCCAATCTGGTATCCCCTAACGGATAACTGCATAATTATTTTTATTTTACACTATTCTATAAAAAAAAGCAAATCCACATACTGCGAAACTTTTCCCATTTTCTGCATAGAATAGTAACAAAGACATCTATGCGGGTATCTTTTATGAAACGCTTAATCGGATTTATTCTGTTTTGGATTGGCATCGGTATGTGCATCATGCTTTTCATGCGGCACAGTCTGCTTGCCATCCTGATTATTATTGCCTGTCTTGTCCTTGGCTATAATCTCTTCACAAGCTGTGACTAAAAAAAGAACACATTCTCCTACTCTAGTATAAGAATGTGTTCTTTTTTTATGATGTACGGGTAAACCGCAACTACGCTCTTTCCACTTTACCAGAACGAAGGCATGAAGTACAAACATACATTTTCTTTGTACCACCGTTCACCTTTACTCTAACAGATTTCAAATTCGATTTCCAAATCTTATTGCTTCTTCTATGAGAGTGGCTGACAGCGTTACCAAAGTGTACGCCTTTTCCACATACTGCACATTTAGCCATGAAAAGCACCTCCTTCTGCTTAAACTTCGCATGTCTCTTCTATATGAAACAAAATATCTCTCACACACGACAACACGAATATTTTAGCAAAATTCCAACTATAATGCAAGCAAAATTTTTATTTTTTTACAAATTTTAAAATTTCCACAATTCTTACAGATTATTCCGCATCTTTTCCCGCATCGTGTGGCTGCTCTTTATTTTTCTTTCCGGCAAATTTGTCAACAAAATCCGGTACCATATCGAGAATCTTTGTGATACCGTCCTGGTTCTTCACATTGACAAGTTTGGACGTTCCGTCTTTAATTACTAACACGGCACTTGGCTGGATTTTACCGCCCATACCGCCGCCACCGTTGTTTTTCTTTTCGGTGTCGTTTGCAAATGCACCGGCAGCAACGCCAAAGCTCACATCCAC